>ENA-ORUW01000319-ORUW01000319.1-human-gut-metagenome-genome-assembly--contig:-NODE-319-length-54011-cov-13.470420_pt1 | contig 54011 bp, 49 predicted proteins | sample MGYA00242088_ERZ509227 | MGnify/ENA primary metagenome ERZ509227 (study PRJEB26280, sample SAMEA2338816) | human gut metagenome | biome: human gut; feature: human-associated habitat; material: faeces... | reverse complement strand
AGCATAACCTTGCCAAGGTTAGGGTCGCGAGTTCGAGTCTCGTTTTCCGCTCAAAAGAAAAGACCAGTGTAGAAATACATTGATCTTTTTTTATTTATCATGGCGTGAATGTAGAAAACGGAAGAAGGTCAAATCAATAAATATTGATATACCCTCCTCCCGCTGTTTTAGTCAAATCATCCGCAATGGAAATATTTATTGACCAACGCTAACATTCCTTCCGGATTATCTTTCAAGTCGTTACGTAAAGTCAGATCGTTATAGCCAGTTAATTTGCTGATGATTCCATCAATCATAGTAGGGCTGAACACATTATGTTTTTGGAATATTTCGCGCTGTTGCTGCAAACAGGCTGCAGAAGCCGTACAGCTATCGGGAAGCTGGGTCAATGCCTTCAGTTTGTCTGCATTTTCTTTCTGATGAATATTGACGTTTACGTAAGTTTTTTCTGCAATGTCTAGTGCATTTTCTATTTCAAAACCATGGCGGCAGGCTACAGCTAGTCCTGCTATCAGTTGGTAGAGATCGGCCGATCCGTCCGGTGATCGCATTTCCACCGTTTGTTTTTGTGTGGTATCATAATGGCTTTCCGTTTCCAGTGGATTGGCAGTCATGCACATATCTGTTTTAGCTGCCCATCCTAGAGGTACGCGTACCAATACTGAACGGTTGCGGTCACCCCAGCAAATATTAGTTGGCGCTTCCTGATGGGGAACCAGGCGAAAATAAGAAGTAGGATTGGTGTTACCGAATGCAGTGATGGATGGAGCAAGTTCCATCATGCCGGCAATAGCTTTGCGTGCTGTTTCTGATAAAACACCTTCTTTCAACATTTGGTTTTGTCCATCTTTCATGATACGCATGTGGATATGCAATCCGGAACCAGCTTTTCCTGTAGTTATTTTAGGCGCGAAAGTAATGTTATAACCATGTTTATAGGCCAGATTACGTATAATCCATTTGGCAATCATCAATTGGTCTGCCGCATCTTCGGCATTGACAGGCAGGAATTCTATTTCATTCTGTTCATATATCATGCCATTCAAGGTAAAATTACCTACTTCGGAGTGTCCATACTTTATTTGTCCGCCTGCTTGTGCAATATAGACCATGCACTGGGTACGGAAATCATTGAACTTGGCGTATGGTGCTGATTCATGATAACCTTTCTGGTCTGTTGCCTCGAACATATTTGTATCCGGAGCAATTACATAGTACTCCAATTCTCCCATAGCCTGAAATTCCATGCCGGTTATTTTATTGAATGCCTTGCATGCTTTGTGTAAGGTATGTTCGGGTGAACTTTCCAACGGCTTTCCATCCTTGTTAAAGAAAGAGCAAAGCATGGAAAGTGTGGGGATCTCGGCAAAAGGATCTAAAAAAGCCGTCCGGAATCGGGGAATTACATATAGATCACTGCTGCCCGCCTCAATGAATGGAAATAGGCTGGAACCGTCCACTCGCTCCCCGCAAGTCAGGATAGCATCTAGATATGCTTGGTTGTTGATAACGAAATTCAATGTCTTCAGTCGTCCGTCTCCGGCGGGATACATAAAGTTGACCATACGGATGCCATTCTGCTGAATGTATCGTTTTATGTCTTCTTTGGTAAACTCTGCACAAGGTTTTTCTAGAAATGCCACCAATTGGTTAGGGTTCATTATTAATTCTTTATTCATAGCAAAATTGGTTGTTTTTTGTTTGTTATTGGGTTAACTTTCCAAAGATAACAAAAAGTTTTCTGAAAATCCTATGAAAAGTTCATAGATATTTTCTTTCATACTGAGTGATATTCTCTTTATCTTTTTCTGTTTGGGAGAACATCGTTTTATAATTTGTCCTACCTTTGCACCGCTGTTTTAAAATATAAATAAGAGAATCATTATGGAACCGATGCATAAAATTAATAAAGTAGAGGTCCGGAATTTACAGATCGAAGATTACATCCAATTATCACAATCATTCAAACGGGTGTATGCGGATAAGGATGTGTTTTGGACACACGAGCAAATAGAAACGCTTATCCGAATTTTTCCGGAAGGGCAAGTAGTAACGGTGGTAGACGATAAGATAGTGGGATGTGCTCTTTCTATTATTGTAGACTATGATATGGTAAAGGGAGATCATACCTATGCCAAAGTAACTGGTAATGAAACTTTCTGTACGCATAATCCGGAAGGGAATATTTTGTATGGTATCGAGGTGTTTATCCATCCGGATTATCGCGGTTTGCGTCTGGCACGCCGTATGTATGAGTACCGGAAAGAATTATGCGAGAAACTGAATCTGAAAGCGATCATGTTCGGTGGTCGTATTCCTAATTATTATAAGTATGCGGATACGATGCGTCCTAAGGAATATTTGGATAAGGTGCGTTCCCGTGAGATTTATGATCCAGTATTGACATTTCAGCTTTCCAATGATTTTCATGTGCGTCGTGTCATGAAGAATTATCTTCCCAATGACGAAGAATCCAAGCATTGTGCCACTTTGTTGCAATGGGATAATATTTATTATCAGGAGCCTACGCAGGATTATGTGGATAAGAAAACCACTGTACGTGTAGGGTTAGTGCAATGGCAGATGCGCCCTTATAAAACATTGGATGATGTATTTGAGCAGGTTGAGTTTTTCGTAGATGCCGTTTCCGATTATAAGAGTGATTTTGTTCTTTTTCCGGAATATTTCAATGCGCCGTTGATGGCCAAGTTCAATCATTTGGGAGAAGCCCAGAGCATTCGTGGTTTGGCACAATATACCGAAGAGGTTCGCGACCGTTTTATCAATTTGGCTATCAGTTATAATATTAATATCATTACGGGTAGTATGCCATACGTAAAAGAGGACGGAGGGCTTTATAATGTTGGTTTTTTAGTACGGCGTGACGGTTCATACGAAATGTATGAAAAGGTACATGTCACTCCCGATGAGATAAAGAGTTGGGGTCTTTCGGGTGGTAAGATGGTGCAGACTTTTGATACGGATTGCGCTAAGATTGGTATTTTGATTTGTTATGATGTGGAATTTCCCGAACTTTCTCGTATCATGGCCGATCAGGGAATGCAGATTCTGTTTGTTCCATTCCTGACTGATACTCAGAACGGTTATTCTCGTGTGCGTGTTTGTGCTCAGGCACGGGCTATCGAGAATGAATGTTTTGTCGTTATAGCCGGTAGTGTGGGTAATTTGCCGCGTGTACACAATATGGATATTCAGTATGCACAGTCTGGTGTATTTACTCCGTGTGATTTCGCTTTCCCTACTGATGGTAAACGGGCTGAGGCGACTCCGAATACCGAAATGATTCTGGTTTCGGATGTTGATCTGAATCTGTTGAATGAATTGCATACGTATGGCAGTGTGCGCAATTTGCGTGACCGCAGGCATGACCTTTATGAACTGAAGGTAAAGAAATAAAAAATGTTTCATTACGGATTACTTAGGTTAACGCTGGTTTATAGATAAGTGGTTATTATTTTATATTTCCACTTTACTTTTAAGAATAATCTGTGTTAATCAGAGTAATCCTGTGATGAGCTCTGTTATTTCGGAATAAAAGGAACTATGGGCCATTCAATAACAAACAGAGTTCTTCCTTGTCCGCTTTCCTGTAAATAGAGATTGCCCCCATGTCTTTTTATAATCTGCCGGCACAGACTAAGCCCGATTCCCGTCCCTTCTGTTTTTGTAGTAAAGAAAGGAACGAATATTTTTTCTTGTAACTCCATAGGGATTCCCCACCCATTGTCAAGTAGTTTTATATAAAGTTTGTCTGTTACCTCCAGTGTTACTTCTATTTGTCCGTCTGTCTTTCCTTCCAATGATTGCATACTGTTCTTCAGCAGATTTAAGAAAACTTGAGAGAGTTGCTTCTCATCGCCCTCAATATATATGTCAGAAGGGGTACTGCGCAGAATGAAATGGATATGGGCATTCTCAAAATCAGATTGTAGCAACAGAGCCAGATTGTGCAATGAATCGGTCAGTGAGAATCGCTTCTTTTTCGGTTCCGGCATATACGATAAGCGTCGGTACGATTCTGTGAATTCCATCAATCTTTCGCTCTGTTCACGAATCACTCCAAGTCCTCGTATTACTTTCTCGTCCGTACCGAGACGCAATGAAAGTGTTTGCGACAGGGAAACAATAGGAGCGATGGTATTCATTATTTCATGAGTAAGCACCCGGGTCAGTTTGCTCCATGACTCACTTTCTTTCTCACTCAGTTCATTGCTGATATCTTTGATAGCCAACAGGGTAATCGTTTCTGAATTTAGTTTCATCCGGTTCATGGATAGTGACAGTTGTTTTTTTGAGTTGGATTGTAAAAGAAAAGAATCTTCCACATTTCCATGGGCTATGAAATCTTTCAAGGCCGGATATTGCTCTTCCAATTGGCGGAGGAATATGATTGGCTCAACTCCCAGCAAACGTAAAGCTGCGCCATTCACAAATATGACTCTCTTTTCGGAGTTCCACGCTAGCACTCCATTCGGTACTTCTTCCAGTAAAGAGTAATAAAAGTTCTCCTGTATCCGGCTCTGCGATTTCGTTGTGGCAAGCAATTCATTGATCCGGTTTAGTGAATGGCTCAGTGCATTCATTTCTTTATCTACCGATTGCTCGTTGAACAATATCATGTTCTCTTTATCTTCCACCGCATCCAGAAATATCCTTATTTTGGTATTGAACTTATTCAACCGTTTTACCAAAGTTTCGATTAAAAAAAGCGAAAAGATGAATAGCAGACTGCCTAGAATGAGGGCGGTATGTGTAATGACAAGTGCGATCCCTGCTCCGGCCACAGCGATTATTAATAAGATGTAGCTCAGGATAACCATATATAGATGTTTGCTGAATACCATGATTATCAGAGCTTGAACCGTTTTATTTTATTGTAAAGTGTCTGGCGGCTGATGCCTAACTGTTCGGCTGTTGCCGTCAGATTTCCATCGTTTTGACGGATAGCTGTTGCTATGGCCTGACGTTCTACTTCTTCCAGATTGGGTACGGTAGTGGAGAATTGCGGGTTCCAGGTTTGTTTTACGAAAATGTCTTTAGGACGGATGACATTTCCTTCACATAAGATGATCGCTTTCTCGATGGCATGTTGTAATTCCCGGATATTTCCCGGCCAATGATAAGAACATAATTTCTCCAAAGCATGTTCATGCAAGGAAATATCTTTTTTTTCGTATTTGGCGGCATAACGTTGCATAAAATAATCAATGAATAAATGTATATCGTTCCCCCGTTCCCGCAAAGGCGGAATTTCCAGGTGGATGGTATTCAGTCTGTACAATAAGTCCTCACGGAAAGTCCCGGAATCCACCATCTCCTGAATATTCTTGTTAGTAGCTGAAAGCAGCCGGATATCCACTGGGATTACTTTATTACTGCCGATGCGTGTAATTTTTCGGTTTTGTAATACGGTGAGCAACTTTGCCTGCATGGCTAGAGGGAGATTTCCTATTTCATCCATAAACAGGGAACTGCCGGATGCCGCTTCAAACTTTCCCGGCCGGCTCTCATAGGCATCGGTAAAAGAACCGCGTTCATGCCCGAACAGCTCACTTTCGAATAAAGATTCACTGATTGCTCCCATATCTACCGTTACCATAGTATGTTCCCGTCGTGTGGAAAGCCGGTGTATTTCCTGTGCCAGCATCTCTTTTCCCGTTCCGTTTTCTCCGGTGATCAAGATATTGGCGTCTGTGCGTGCTACTTTCACTACCATTTTCATTAACTGCTGCATGGCAGGAGATGTTCCCACAATCATTGGTGATTGGCTTCTATCGGGGACTCTGTTTTTCCTTTTCTTACCACTTCCGAAAGCTTCTTTTATTTTGCATACCAAGGTCCGGTTGTCCCAAGGCTTCAACAAGAAATCGGTCGCATCATTCTTTAAAGCTCTTACCGCCAGTTCCACATCCCCGTATGCCGTAAGCATGACTACGGGTAGTGCAGGAGCTATCTCGCGGATTCGTTTCAGCCAATACAACCCTTCGTTGCCGTTATTGATTCCTGCTGAGAAATTCATATCAAGAATAATTACATCTACCGGAGAGGTATTCAGAATAGACATAATTTGATTCGGATGATGGGCTGTCTTTATTTCGCTGAACTCTGTTTCCAGCAACAGTTCCAGCGAGGCCAATACTCCTTTATTATCATCTACTATTAAAATTGTTCCTTTTTCCATAGCATTTTGCTTTCAGAGGCTAAAGATATCTGCTTTTGACTGTTCCTGCAAATGAGGTGTCCAATTATTGGACGTTTTTTATTATTTTCTGTAATGCTTTTATTTACCGTAGGGGCGGTTTGACACTTGGAATGCGTCTTCAGTCCGTTTTATCCGTGCTTCAATATTTCCCTTGGATCGCCCTGGCTTTGCGGTGTTTATAATTTGGACGTTATACCGTCTAAAAATTGGACGATCAGTTTATGACTTCTTTTGTAACTCGTTGATTATTAGTATGTCGTTTGTTTTGGCATACCATTTGATCTCTATTCTGTGTCTAAACCAAAGTAAAATGAAAAATAATTTGATAATTGTGTGTTTGTTGTCGAGTTTGTCTTTGCCTGTGTGTGGGCAAAGTACACTGGACGATTGCATACGCTATGCCTGGGAACATAATCCCGGTTTCAAGAATATCCGGATAGACGTAAAGGAAGCACGTACAGACTATGTGGCTGCCATGGGTAAATTTCTTCCTCATGTTTCAGTACAGGCGGAAGTAGGCAGGCACATCGGGTGTTCTGTCGATCCGGATACCAATGGATACACTGCCGATTCGTATAATCAAGGGACTATAGGAATGGATATCACTCTTTCTTTATTTGAAGGGTTTGCCCGGATTAATCGTTTGCGATATACACATTGGACTAAAAAAGAGAAGGAATGGGATCATTTGGCAAAGCAAAATGATCTGGCTTATCAGGTAGCCGAAGCCTATTATAAAGCGGCATTGGATAAAAAGCTTTCAGAACTGGCCGCTGAGCAGCTTCGTTTGGGAGAACGTTATCTGAAGCAGACGGAAACTTTCGTAGAACTGGGCTTGAAGTCGCTTTCGGACTTGCAGGAGGTGAAAGCACGTCATCAAGGAGATGTGTTCAGAAAGCGTTCGTATGAAAAAAATAGTCAGATGTCTTTCCTTTATTTGAAAGAAATAGTAGGAATGAAAGAGGGAGATACTTTGTCTGTTTCCTTATCAGCTGGTGAAGATACACCCTTATTAATGCCTCAGGTAGAAATAGAGGAAATCTATTTACAATCTGTACACGCGTTGCCGGATTATAAACGGATGGAGATGTGGGAACGAGCAGCCCGTAAGGAGTATGCTGTGGCCCTTGGGCAGTTCAGCCCCACCATCTTCGCCCGTTTTTCATGGGGATCTGATTTTTATAATTCCTTGTTCTCGTTACATCAATTGCGTGACCATTGGAATAAATATATAGGAGTGGGTATTTCATTTCCTATTCTTAGCGGATTGGATCGGTATGTCGGAGTAAAGAAGAAGAAATTGAATTTGCAGCGAGTGCGGAACAATATAGAGGAAGAGAAACTGCATTTACGTAATGAAACGGAACAAATTGTACTTTCATTACATTCGGGATGGGAAGAACATCGACAGGCTGTCCTACAGGTAAAAGCCGAAACACAAGTGCTGAAAGAAACAGAAAGGAAGTGGGAGGAAGGACTTGTTTCCGTATTCCAACTGATGGAGGCGCGAAATCGCCTGCTTGCCGCTAAAGCGGAAAAAATAAGAGTACGTTTGCAGTACGAACTGACATCACGACTGGCTATGTATTATCAAACAGGAAGTTTTATTAACCACTAAAAATATGGACACACTAATTGAACGTAAAAAGCGTTTCACTCCCAAGCAGATTTATGGAGGTACGGGAGTATTATTCATACTGGTACTCATTCTCTATTTTATTTTTCGTGATACCGGTTCTTCCATGACCATTGACAAAAGCCGTATCACTATCGCTACAGTTACAGAAAATGAGTTTAATGATTATATCCGCGTGATTGGCCAAGTACTTCCCAGCCGCATGATTTACCTTGATGCTATAGAAGGCGGAAGGGTGGAGGAACGCCTTCATGAGGAAGGAGCAATGGTAAAGAAAGGGGATGCGATTTTGCGTCTGAGTAATCCGTTGCTGAATATTGGTATCATGCAAAGTGAAGCTGATTTGGCCTATCAGGAAAACGAGTTGCGTAATACCCGTATCAGTATGGAGCAGGAACGGTTAAGCCTGAAGCAGGACCGTATCGGTATGCAGAAAGACTTTCTTATAAAGAAACGTCGTTACGGGCAATACAAGCGGCTGATGGAGGAGCAATTGATAGCGAGGGAGGATTATCTCCAGGCTACGGAGGAGTATGAAGCGGCAAAAGAACAATTGTCGGTATTGGATGAACGGATCCGTCAGGATAGTTTGTTTCGTTTGACTCAGATATCCAGCTTGGACGAGAATATTATGAATATGAAACGAAGTCTGGCATTGGTACGTGAACGTCTTGAAAATCTGAAAGTGAAAGCTCCCATAGACGGACAGGTGGGTAATCTTGAAGCACAAATCGGACAATCCATTTCTGCCGGAGAACATATCGGCCAGATTATTACTGCTGATCTGAAGGTACAGGCATTGATTGACGAGCATTATGTGGAGCGTGTCGTTCAGGAACTTCCTGCCGACTTTACCCGTGACGGCGAGAATTATAAATTAGAAGTAACCAAAGTATATCCTGAAGTGAAGGACGGGCAGTTTCGTACTGATTTCCGTTTCACAGCAGGGCGTCCCGGAAATATCCGGGCCGGACAAACTTATCATATCAATCTTCAGTTGGGCGATCCTGTCAAGGCTGTTCTGATTCCTCGGGGAGGTTTTTTCCAAATTACCGGAGGGCGATGGATATATGTTGTGGATGAAAGTGGTAAATTTGCCGTCAGACGCCCTATTAAGATTGGCAGACAGAATCCTCAGTTTTATGAAGTGACTGACGGTCTGGCTTCCGGTGAGAAAGTTATTATTTCCGGTTACGAACTGTTTGGAGATAATGAGAAACTGATTTTAAACGAATAAAAAACACACGTAAGAATGATTAAAGTAGAAAACCTCTCTATGTTGTTCAGCACCGAGGAAGTGCAGACCAAAGCATTGAATGAAGTAACTTTCGAGATTGGAAAGGGAGAATTTGTCGCTATCATGGGACCGTCCGGTTGTGGAAAATCTACCTTGTTGAATATACTTGGAACATTAGATACCCCTACTTCGGGCTCCTATCTCTTTGAGGGAAAGCGAGTGGATAAAATGAATGAAAACCAACTGACCGCTCTACGTAAAGGAAGTATCGGCTTCATTTTCCAAAGCTTTAATTTGATTGATGAACTGACTGTCTATGAGAATATTGAACTCCCATTGGTTTATCTTAATATAAAGCCGGCAGAACGTAACAGGCGTGTAAAGGAAGTGCTTGAAAAAGTGAATATGCTGCACCGTGCCAATCATCTGCCGCAACAGTTATCAGGTGGACAACAGCAACGTGTGGCTATTGCCCGTGCCGTAGTAACCAATGCCCGACTTCTGCTGGCGGATGAGCCGACAGGTAATTTGGATTCTACCAATGGGGTGGAAGTGATGGAACTGCTCAGTACACTGAACAAGCAGGGAACCACCATCATCATTGTTACCCATTCACAGCGTGATGCTGCTTATGCACATCGTATAATCCGTTTGCTGGATGGTAAGATTATTGCCGAGAATCGTAACCGCCCCATGGAATCTGATACCAAAATTGAAATTTTATGATCATACGAAATTATTGGAATAGCGCTTGGCGTAATCTGATGAAGAGGAAAGGTTTCAGCTTCATTAATATCTTCGGCTTGGCCGTAGGCATGGCATCAGCCTTATTGATACTTACTTACGTTGCTTTTGAATTTAGTTTTGACAAGATGCATAGTAAGAGTGCCCGGATTTATCGTGTGCAAAGTACTTTTCATGAGGGGGAAGCTCTGACGGATGATTGGGCGACTAGTTCATTTGGATATGGTTCGGCCATGCAGGAAAATCTGGTGGGAATTGAGGATTATACCCGTGTGGGATGTATTATCCAACCGGAGCAATTGGTAAAATATGGTGAATTGTGTTTGCGTGAGAATGAAATAGCTTACGCTGATCCCGGTTTCTTCCGTCTGTTTGATTTTGAATTGCTGAAAGGCGACCGCGCCTCTTGTCTTTCCATGCCGGGCCAGGTTGTGATCACGGAACGGATTGCCCGTAAATATTTCAGAGATGAAGACCCTGTCGGGAAGATACTTATCTTTAACAGTAATATGGGAAAAATGTCTTGTGAGGTAACCGGAGTCATGAAAGAAATGCCTTCTAATTCGCATATACATTATAATTTTCTTTTATCATATGCCACTTTGCCTAAATGGGTACAGGAGTATTGGTACAAACATGAAGCCTATACATATGTATTGCTGGATTCGCCCGAGCGCAAAGAAGAGATAGAACGTGCTTTTCCTCAATTGGCCGAGAAGTATAAAACTGAAGAGGCATTGAAAAACAAGACTTGGGGAGTGAGGTTGGAGCCATTGGAGAAGATTCATCTTAATCCTCAATTAGGTTATGAGGCCGAGTTGAAAGGGAACCGTTCGGCCATTATCGCATTGATTTTCGGAGCTATTGCTATTTTGATTATCGCTTGGATCAATTATATAAACCTGACAGTTGCCCGTTCTATGGAGCGTGCAAAGGAGGTGGGGGTGCGCAGGGTAGTGGGAGCTTTCCCGAAACAGCTTGTCAATCAATTCCTTTTCGAGGCATTTGTAATGAATCTGATTGCCTTTGTCATAGCTCTCGGGCTAATCGAATTATTACTTCCTGCATTCAATCAGTTGGTAGGACGCACCATCACTTTCTCGGTATGGTTCACCGAATATTGGGGCATTTTAGTCTTGCTGCTTTTTGTAGCCGGTATTTATATCTCGGGTTACTATCCCGCGCGTGCGTTGTTACGCAAAAAGCCGATTGTATTGTTGAAAGGTAAGTTTCAGAACAGTCGTGCCGGAGAGAATACACGTAAAATATTGGTTATTGTACAATATACAGCCTCCATGATATTGCTTTGTGGTACACTGATTGTTTTTGCACAACTCAATTACATGCGTTGCCAGTCTTTGGGGGTAAAGACCGATCAGATTTTGGTAATCAAGTTTCCCGGGCCTACCGAGGGAATGAAAACAAAGATGGAAGCCATGCGGAAAGCGATCAGAAAGTTGCCGCTGGCTTCAAAAGTAACTTGTTCCGGAGCTGTACCAGGTGAAGAAGTAGCCATGTTTTTATCCAATCATCGTGCTCATGATGCATTGAAGCAGAATCGGTTGTACGAAATGTTAAGTTGCGACCCTGACTATATAGATGCATACGGACTGGAGGTGGTAGCCGGACGGGGTTTTTCCGAGGAATATGGGGACGATGTGAATAAATTAGTTATCAACGAAACAGCCGCCCGTATGTTAGGATATATGGATAATGATGATGCCATTGGTGAGGAAATAGCTGTTGAAACGGTAGGAGAGCCCATGCAGGTAATCGGAGTAGTGAAGGACTATCATCAGCAAGCGTTGAATAAAGGTTATACAGGAGTGATGCTTTTTCATAAAGATAAGATTGATTGGATTCCTCAGCGTTATATCTCAGTCGTGATGAAACCGGGTGATCCTTCGGAATTAGTATCACAGATAGGAGAAATATGGAATAATTACTTTGCGGATTCCAGTTTTGATTATTTCTTCCTCGACCAGTTCTATGACCGGCAGTACCGTCAGGATGAGGCTTTCGGCGTATTGATGGGAGGTTTTACCGGATTGGCTATTTTTATCTCCTGCTTAGGTTTATGGGTGTTGGTTATGTTTTCTTGTGCCGTCCGCACCAAGGAGATGGGCATCCGGAAAGTATTGGGGGCATCTCGTTGGAATTTGTTTTATCAGTTGGGTAAAGGTTTCTTTATTCCTATTATTATCGCGGTTGTGATTGCTTTGCCGGTAGCTTGGTTCAGCATGAATGCATGGTTGAGTCATTATCCGTTCCGGACGGAACTGGAGGTGTGGTTCTTCTTGTTGCCTATCGTATTGATGCTGCTTATTTCCTTCTTAACTGTAGCAGGACAGACCATGAAGGTTATTTACAGTAAACCGGCTCGTTCGTTAAAATACGAATGATAAGACATAAGATGCCCATAGTCAGTAATTAAGGTTGTAATTCCTGTAATTCATTTACAAAGAATGTCATTCCCTTATTGTAAATTTGCAAACGAAGACAATAAGTATGATAAAACTTTGAAGATGAAAAACAATACAATGATTATTGCATGTTTGTGTGCTGTCGGTATAATGAATGTTAGCATGCTCCATGTTCATGAAAATATGCAGGGTACTACTCGTACGAGAAGTTATAAGGTAGAAGAAGTGGTGGTTACGGGAACACGGAATGAAACGGACATACGGCATTTGCCGATGACTATTTCGGTGGTAGGGAGGCAAAATTTGGAACATACTTATCAACCTTCCGTGCTTCCTGCTTTGACCGAACAGGTTCCCGGGCTATTCACTACGGGCAGGGGAATCATGGAATCGGATTGTAGCGACAGGAACAAGATGAATTTGCCGGCTATATTGATGTTCGGTAGGATATACAAGGTTGGTTGTCTTTAAATGTGGGTATGCGGATTGACTATCATTCACATGTGGGCACTGAGTGGGTTCTCCAAGGTGGGCTGGCTTTTCATCTTCCCGGAAATGCTGAAATGAAAATGATGGTAAGTAAGGGATTCCGTAACCCCACTATATGCGAAATGTATATGTTTTGCCCAGACAATCCGGAATTGTTTGTCCGGGGGGAAAACTTGTTGGCACAACACTATGAAATCAACGAGGGTTTTCCTATACCTAAGACGACATTGATGAGTGGGGTGAATTTATTTTTAGATTATCTTGGTATTGCTCGTGATGGATGTTTTTCAGTTCTAGCCAATAAATAATTGTTTTTTTCATCTAAACTTTGAATACCTTTTGAATTTTTCTATAAAACTAATTTTGCATCTAAAATTATTTTATTAATTTTACAGCGTTTTTAATGAGAGTCTAACTCTCTATAGTTACAAATGAGCGATGAGAAAGGGTGTCCTGATGGCATCCTTTCTCTTTTATAGTATATATCTATATTGTATTGGATTTTGCTTATGTTACGATTATGTGAAATCACGATACGTTTTTTGTATTTCCGTTTCTCCAACTTTTAGCAGACTTAATTGTTATTCTTGCATTAAAAAACAATTGGATCTCCCTTTGTTATATATTTAACACTCTTTTCATCTCTTTTTGTTGAACAATCTATGCGATTCGCGTGTTAATATAATGTGTTTTTCATAGTAATAGATTTAAGATTAATAGTTAGTATTTGCTTGTGAAAGTCAGTACACTTACGGATAAAAGCGTTTATCCGAAAAGAAAAGAGAGGCAACTGGAAACGGAAGCCTCTTTCTTTTTGAGGAGTATCGTTTATTCATTGTCGCTTTTGAATAAAACATTTTTTATTTCTGATATAAAAAAGATAGCGTGAGTAAATATCACGTCAAGTATAATAAATGTTATAATCTTACCGATACCCAATCGATAAATACTAATTTAGCTAATATAATGCCTGAAACGGCTTGTGAATGGTTACAATCATTCTAAATAAAGTAAGATAATATATTGAAAAAAAGAGAAGCTGTCTCAAACTTGAATGCAAGATAAGACAGCCTCTTTTTTATTGTTTCATTTCACGCAACGCCTTACATAATTGATCCGGACAGGAAGTAGAACGGTTTCCGCATCTTACACCTTCCAGTTTCTGTAAGACCTCTTCCACTTTCATTCCTTTCACCAATCGGCTGATACCTTGTAAGTTTCCATTGCATCCGCCCCAAAAGAAAACTTGTTGAATAACGTCATCTTCTACTTCCACTTCGATGTGACTGCTGCAAGTGCCTTGCGTCTTATAGGTTATTTTCATTTTATTCTTCCTCTTCAGATGCAGGTTTCATCAACCTGCTAATTATTACAGTTAAACAATAAATTCACTATATTTGCTGCAAATGTAACCAATAAATTTGAACGAGCAATGAAACGAGCAGCATTATTATTAAGATGTAGTACTGATGCACAAGACTACGAAAGGCAAAAGTTAGACCTGCTAGATACTATTAAAGGTATGGGATATACTACTTCTGATGATTTAGTATTTGGTCAGTATATCACAGGTAAAGATGATGTACGCAAGAAGGATAGAGAATCAGTAGCGGAATGTAAGCAAGCAGTTAGAGAAGGTAAAGTAGATGCTATTTTTATAAATGAAGTATCAAGATTATCTAGGGACAGCATAGCAGGCAGATTATTCATTAGGGAATTTAATGATGAATATAAAATACCTGTCTATTTTAGAGATTTGGGAATGTGGACTATTAACCCTACCACTAGAATAGTAGACAGGTCATTTGAAACTATGTTAGGCTTTCATTTTGATATGGCACAGAATGAACTTAAATCTATGAAGACTAGATTTGCTTCTGGTAAGAGAAAGAATGCCAGAGAAGGTAAAACTATTGGCGGTGCAGTTCCATTTGGGTTCTATAAAGATGAAGACGGCAAATTACAGGTAGATGAAGAACAAGCACAAGTAGTAAGGCTAGTATATAATAAATATTTGGAAGATGGTGGTTCTATTCCTTCTGTATGCAGGTACTTGTTATCCTGTGGCTATGATAAGAAATTTAATAAGAAGTTCGGCACTGGTTCAGTCAGGAATTTACTTAGAGAAAGAAGATATATAGGAGAGCAAAGGTATAATCTAGTAAACCCAGATGAACCAGATGAAGCAAAGAAGCAGGAAGTCTATATATATAAGGTAGATTCCATTATAGATACTACTATATATAATAAAGTACAAATTAAACTGGATAAGAATAGAACAACTGAAACCAAGAAAGTAAATAAGGACAAGAAGGTACATTTATTAGCTAAATTAATAACCTGCCCTATATGTGGTGATTCCTATACAAGTAAAACTGCTAGTGCTAATAAAAGTGGTGAAAGATACAGAGTTTGGAACTATTGCTGTGTTAGTAAGTACAACTTTAGTGAATGTACTTCTGATATTACTTTAAATGCAGATAATATAGAAAGTATAATATGGCAATTAACTAAGAAGGAAATACTAGCATTACAGGAACTATCATTAGAGGAAAGACAATCTAAGATTGAAGAAGCAGAACAAAAGTTAGCTTCTTATAAGGACGAACTAGATGTAGTAGCTAAATCTATTGATAAGTTAAATGCTAAGAAGAAGAAACTAGTAGCCCTATTCCTAGATATAGAAGATGATGATACAGCTATATTTAATGAGCAAAGAGAAGCTATTAATAAGGAAATAGATAGCTATAATAATAGAATCCAGTTCCTTAATACTGAAATTACTATCTGTGAAGGTAATATAGCCAGATTTAAAGAAGCCGATTTTACAGATGAAGTTCTGGATAAAATAGAACAAGACCCATTAAAGAAGAAAGGACTTATTAAGGAATATATTAAGGTTATCAGACCTTATAGGCTTACCAAAGCTAGGCTGATTTTAGAAGTAGAATCCAAACAGACTAACTATTGTATTCTGTTTGAGCCTAGAAATAGCAAAAGAAGATGCTGGTATATTCAATCTTCTTTAGCACAGTGGCAAAACGGATTATTAAAGACCTCTACAGCACCTTTGGGAAACTTCTTCTATATTCCTATGGCTAGCCTTCTACTAGATGAACCAGATGATTTAGATGCTATTGCATCCTTTGAGGATATGAAGGAAATCTGTAGTATTAATAATTATGTGATAGAATACTAAAACAAAACCCCAGCCTACCGACTAAAGTAAGCTGGGGTTCTTAATTATTTGCTAGTTCTAATGGTGGACATCTTACCTTTATTTAGTATGATTTGCTTATTCCCATATATAAAAGAATGATAGCCATTACCATAATCAGTATGGTATTCTGGTTCACCGTACATTTGTCTAATCAATTCTGGTGTTACCCTATTATTAATATCTGCTTCTACAAATTCTTTAGCTAATTGTTCCTTTTCCAATTCTATACGCTTTTTAGCAGCTTGTTGGTCTAGTCTATTCTGTTCTTCCTCTTTAGTTATAGCTTCCAGTCTAGCAATTTCTTTAGCCTTTAATTCCTCATTGATAAGGATAAGATTGGAACTAATAAAGATTGGTTCATCTTTGTAGATAGCTTTGTAAACACCGTTTACACAATCACTTACAATTAATAACTGAGTTCCTTTTTTTACTTTAAGACGTTCCCCAGTGGCTTCATTCCTACAATAACCATTATTAGTAACTGTAGTAGTAATCTGGGCATAGCTAGTAGAAATGCTGAATATAACAAATAACAACAGTAATAATTTCTTCATAATCAATAATTTTATAGTTTGAGCAAATATAGTTAATTCATCTTAGACCACCTACCATTTACTAAGGTAAATCTTTGAGCCTTATTAGAAGGAATCATAATAACCTTCTTATAGTAGTTACCGTTATCGGCTGCTGTAGTAGTCGGACAGTATTTATAATCTATAGTACCATAGTTCTTGATAGTACTGGTACTATACCAATAGGCATTAACTTTAGTTCCATCTGTAAAGAAGTTAATGTAGTATGCTGTATCTGACTGGCTATCTTTCTTATCCTTCACTAAGGACTTATATTTAGATACTTCCATTAAGTGAGTATCATAACCTTCATACTTAATATCTCTTACCTTTATTTCGGCTACTACCTTCTTATCCTTATAAGTAAAATAGTAGTCCACTGGTGCATATTTATCTTCTGTAGGATGCAGATTAGTAGCACCCACTTGCATTAAAAATGATTCTAATAGTTTCCTTCCATTTAGTTCTAATTCATAAAATTTGTCCATTTAAGCTAGTAGTTTGTACTAGCCTGTATTCCATTATACATAAATCATTAGCCATTCACATTAACCATATACCATTTACAGACTAATGGGTTATTCTTCTTTAGCAGGTTCTTCTTTAGTTTGTAAATCCTGCTGTACCATCTGTAACAGTCCAGCCACATCTTTATAAGGCTGCTGGACTAAGTAGTTAATAATTGCGTTAATAGTTTGTTCTGACATACGTTTCATTCACTTAATATATTTAATGCTTCATCTGATTCTGATATAACTGCATTTCCTTCTTCATCTACCCACATAGTTCTTATCTTTAATAGACTTAATAACCCTATCTGTTTCTTCTGTGATATGTTGCTTAATCTCATTTACTACAGTCCTAATAAGGAAATACATTAGAACTGCTAAGAATGTTAGTAATACATAGGTTGTAAACATAGTATATATAATTTAAGTAGTTAATAATCAAAGTAAAGTAAGGCTATCTTCACAGACCGCCTTACAATGCTTACGAATGAATAACGAAGTTAGTTATAAAATAAATAATCTATGTAGTAAGGTAATCTATAAGGAAAATCTTTGTATTAGAAGCATCTGTAGTATTATTACTTTGATTAGTAGTAAAATAGGAACTATTTACTTACTAACAAGACCGATAAAGCCATTCCCATATAACTCTTTATCGTATTACAAATATAATAATATTATTTTACATATCAAAACTAAATTACAATAATTTTAATAATTCATTTAAACACTATCTTAGGTCTGATTATTGGCTCTAATCTTACCTAATTTTAATGTACTGAATAATATAACCTCTTAAATACTTGCCATCTATCTTCTTTCTAGCTTTCTTAATAGTAGCATATTCTTCAAAGTCTTTAATACTAGCCTTTCCTTTAATTCCCAATGTGCCATAAATACTATTCAAGCAATCTTTAATATCAGCAGAAGGAATAAATTCACCGATTCTAAATGCAGGAATAGTAAGCAGTAACTTAGCTACCTTAGCATTATTATCCATCTTTTCAGAGATACTAATAAGAAGTCTTTGAATATGTGAAGTATGATATTTAAGTTCCCTAATCTGTTCCATACCTAGTAGTTCATAAGCATCTTTGATATAGCTATACTTCTTCTTTAATAAGGCTAATCTGTCACCATCTGTAAGACTGAATACCATACCTTCCTTTCTTTGCATTATAGAATCATATTCTTCTATAGCATCCTTAAAGGTAGTTCTGGCTGAATCATTCTTTAATAGCTTATCAGAAGTCTTATCTGTACTGCATCCTACAGCCATACCAGCCTTATTATATTCAGTACTTAAATTGATTTGTAAACTGTATGTATGGTTAAGTACCTTGAAGTTATAAATATCTAGTTTCATCCTATTAGGGTCAAATACAAATTCACCAGTATCTTCATCCTTCCAAATGTAATGATAGATACTTTCTTTAGTTCCTTCCTTAATTTCCTTATCACTATTAACCTTAGTAATATATGATTTGGCTTTCTGTTCTTCTTCCAGAACTACCTGCTTATATTCTTCATAAGTAAGGTCTGTATTGTATCTGGTAGCTTTATAAAGATGTGTAATAGTATCTGCATACTGGGTATTTCTAATTCTACCTGCTATCTGTCTTACCTGTGTACTAATATCCATTAAGGTTTGTGCCTTAGTGCTTTCAGAGATGATATAAATTTTACCTTCTGTATCAAATAAATCACAGCCTTCAAAGCAGGTGGAAGTATAAAAGTTTATCTTTTTTACAGGGTCAGTAGTTTCACCGTTAGTAACACCTTGACAAGTATGCTTATAGCTTTCATTATTCTTGCTAAAGATGATTCTGGTATTCTCATTAGTAAGGCTACAGTTCTTAATCATAGTAGCAATAAATTCCACCGAGTTTACAAAGAAGTGGGCATTACCGAATACTTTACCTTCTAAGAAATCATTGATAACTTTCTTCACTGTAGCACCTACATACTTACATTGTACTGCATTTACCTTTACTTCGGTCTTATCTTCCCAGTCTATCTTAAAGGTCGGAATATCCTTTAGTTCTTCCAGCATTAAATCATATTCAATAGGGGTAGCTGTTAAGAAAGACCATTCTTTGAATTTCTTGTATTCATCTAGTACAGTCCTTACAGCCTTGTTTCTAAAGACATACTGGATAAATAACAGGTGTAGTTCATCTATTAGTAAGAAGTAGTTATAACCAGTAATGCCAGCAACTTTAGCTAAACTATCATAAGTACACATAATCTTTTTAGCACCTTTCTTAGTATTCAAATACTCTCTAATTTCGTATGTGGTAACACCTTCATAAACACCTAGTACATTAACCTTACCATCTGTATTATATTTCTGCATCTTATTCTTAATTAGTGATACAAAAGGAACACATATAATAGTATCTTTACCATCTTCTAAAGCTATAGATGTTCCGCCACAGCCTACTTTACCTTTATCTATTAAATATCCTACTGGTAAACCATTCTCTTTGAATAATGGATATTCACCTAAATACTTGTACTCTTTAGTAATAATAATGTTTGTCATAATTGTAAATTGTTTGTTTAGTTAGTCGGTTTAAAATCTGGAGTTTAGAAGCATCTGGAGTTTGAATTATTGGTGTGACCATTTTTAGGTATTCTTTCTATAGAAGATTGAGGTTTCGCTACCAAATATTGGTCATCTAAGAATAAAATAATAAGCGTATCACTACGCTTACTATTCTACGCTTAACTAACCCAAACTTAAAATTATGGTGAATAATTAACAATCAGTACCTAAAATATGCTCAAAAGGTACTTATGGTAATAACTTTGTGATTCTTATATTTAGTATTAGTAGCGGGGCTGGGAATCGAACCCAGAGCATTAGGTTATGAGCCTAATATGCTACCATTGCACCACCCCACATATAAAATAAAACTTTAGGAATAATTTAAGTGGAAGAACTGGCTAATCAGCTAGCCAGTCCACTTAGAAAATCGAATTAAAATCTATGTTTCAGTATGATAGTTTCCTTCATTTATTGTAATACAAAGATAGTGAAAGATTTTGACATACGCAAATTAATTGTAACAAATTTTAAAATTTGTATTGAGGATGCTATAACAGCTATATTCTTGTGTTACAGTATGCAAAGTGATGGATGAATGAACTTAAAGTAAAGTTTCTTATTGCTTCTTTCCACTAGACCAGCTTCTAAAGCTGAATATACTGTATTATGTTGTACCCCTATTTCGTGAACTATTCTATTCAGAGATAAATCTACTATATTGGATGCTATTCGTGACCAGCATTTGAATCGGATTAAGAAGCCGATAACATTTCTATCTACATCTGCATCTAATAGGCTGCTATCTATGGTTACAAAGAACTTGGTAGGTTCTGTGTAGCTATACTTATTGCTGCATCCAGTTCTATCTATTGTTAGGTTGGCTACTTCTTCAAACTTCTTTAGATGGTTAAAGATGGTAGTTTCACTAACACCTGTTATTCTTACTATATCTTTAATAGTACTATCTGGATTCTTACTAATGGCTACTAATGTGCAGAAGTAAGTAAATGCTTCATTATTGGTTAATGCTTGTAATACTGGTATGCTTAATTTAATGTTCATAGTGATGTTCTTTTGCGTGGCACTCTTTACAAATAGACATAAGGTTATTAAAGTCAAATGCTTTGGCTAGTCTTTTAGTGCCAGTATAATTCATAAAGGAATCTATGTGGTGAATATCTTCTGCTGGCTTAATAATGCCTTTGGCTAAACAGAGTTCACATAATGGCTGCTGCATTAGCTTAGCTAGTCTTAATTCCTTCCATTTGGTAGATTGGTATATCTTCTGTCTTTCTTCCCTGTTAAATGTTCTGGAAGGCTGCTTATTCGGTTTCTTTAGGTATGGCATATAGTTCTGCTGGTATTATGTATTCACCTTCTTCATTCTGTACTTCCAATGGTGCTAATTTACTATTCATTGTATAGCTGGACTTCTTAGTATAGCATCTTATAGTATTGAATTGTACTCTTAGTAATGCTAATACAGATTCTTCTGTTACATCTTCCAGTCCTACTTCCATACATCTTATTACTGCTTTCTGTAGGAAATCTTCTACAGTCTGGGACATATAGATAGTATCTTTATAGTATGTAGTGTATTGCTTTACTAATTCGGAATAATGCTTAGCTATTATATTAGCTATCTTAGAAGCATTTCTATGAAGTGGCTTATCTATTACTGTATTGTAGCTGTACTGGTCATATTGTGGCTTCCAGTTAATTATCTTATCTGCTGTTTCTGTATCAATGTGAAATAATGCTGCTGCTTTGTCTAGTCCGTAATCATATATATACTGTAGAAGGACTGATTTAGGTGGTCTTCCCATTCTTGAATTTAATGTACTGGTTAATGGTTTCCCTGTTATAATTGAAGAAGTCCTTTAGTATGGCTTCTATCAGTGGTGCTTTATCTGATTTATGGTTAGTATGTTCATCTATAATATCAATATTTCTATTAAAGAAATCTGCTATTATCAATCTTAGTAGTTTAGACCTGTCTTTGCCTAATAATTGCTGTAGTTCCGTTAGTAGCAGGTCAGTATTTAGGTCTATTTTAGTTTTAATTTCTATTGGGTAATTACATCTTCTTTCCATAGTTTAGTCTTTAATTGTATTACAAATTTACTAATACTTTAATGGACTTCCAAATAAATAATTTACATTCTTTAATAATTGTATTATAGTGATTATAAGCCTATTAAAGCCGTTGTATAGCTTTATAAATTATAAAAATTAAATAGACTATAATATGATAAATTACACTATTCCAAAGGACATTGAAAAGGATGCTAAGGTATATATGCAAAATGTACTGGAACAGCTAGATAATACTGGTATGTTGGAGAATGTGGATAGTGCAGCTTTAACGATGCTGGCTAGAAACTACAGTATGTTCATTAAGGCATCTAAACAACTAGAAGATGAAGGTTTGACTGTTACCAGTGATAGAGGTAACATAGCACCACACCCAGCTATTAAGATTGCTAAAGATGCTCAAACACAAGCTATGAAAGTTATGCTGGAGTTCGGACTAACAGCCAAGGCTAGAACTAAATTGCCTAAAGTAGAACAGGACGGATATAACCCATTTGAGCAGTTTATAAAGGAAGGAAAGGAAACTAGATAATGGCTAAAAGAAAAAAGAAGGTCTATATAGCATCCTGTTCTTTCGGTAAAGATAGTATCGCTACAATTCTTTTAGCATTAGAGAATAGAGAACCATTGCACAAAGTAGTATTTGCGGAAGTTATGTATGATAAAGAAAATGGTATTAGTGCAGAATATCCAGAACACATTAAATGGGTTTATGAAGTAGCTATTCCCAAGCTGAGAGAGATGGGAATAAAGGTAGATGTAGTGAAGGATGAATTTGACTATCTGTACTACTTTTATAAGAAAACACAAAGGGGGAAAAGAGTCGGCAAACATTATGGTTATCCTATGGCTGGGAAATGTAAAATAAACATTCTGAAACTTAGACCTATAAGAGAGTATCTTAAACAGTTTGAAGGGAAAGAAGTTATACAATATATTGGCATTGCTAAAGATGAAACTAGAAGGCTACAAAGGCTGGATGGCACACATATATCTTTATTAGATAAATATGGATACACAGAAGCTATGGCTATAGAAAAATGCAAAGAATATGGCTTGCTTTCCCCAGTCTATGAATATATAAAAAGAAGCGGATGCTGGTTCTGTCCTAACAATACTATCAAAGAGTTTGCCGAGTTTAAAAGAAGGCATACGGAACTATGGGACAGCCTAGTTAAACTTAGAGATACGCCCAATTTATGTAGTACAGGTTTTAAATACAAGACCACTATAAAAGAAATCGAAGAACAAATAAACATTATTAATAATGAATACCAAACTTTACTATGAATACTGTAGTAAGGTTCTTAATGGTGAAATAATAGCAGGGGAAACTATTAAGCTGGCTTGTAAGAGATTCCAGAATGACCTGCAAAGGGATGATTTGGAATTTAAAGAGGATAAGGTAGATAGAGCCATTCTATTCATTAGCACATTGAAGCATTATACAGGTAGACATTCTGGTAAACCATTCACCTTAGAAGGATGGCAGCAGTTTATAATAGCTAATATAGTTGGGTTCTACTGGAAGGGAACTACTACCAGAAGATATACTAGCAGCTATATAGAAGTAAGTAGGAAGCAGGGTAAGACAGCTTTGGCTGCTGCTTTATGCTTGTATTATTTAATAGCTGATGGTGAAGATGGTGCAGAAGTATTACTGGCTGCTAATAGTAAAGAGCAGGCTAAGATAGCCTTTGATATGTGTAGCAAGTTTAGTAGGGGATTGGATTCTAAAGGTAAGTATCTTACAGCCTATAGAGCTGATATTCTGTTTAACCTTACTAATTCCAAGTTGAAAGTATTGGCTGCTGATGATAGTAAGCTGGATGGATTTAATGCCAGCTTTGGTTTATTGGATGAATATCACGCTGCTAAGAATAGTAAAGTACGTGATGTTATTAAGTCTAGTATGGGGATGAGAATGAATCCACATCTTTGTACTATTACTACTGCTGGCTTCGATAAAACTTTACCCTGTTATCAATTAAGAACCGTAGCTATAGAGGTGCTGAACGGCTTAAAGGTGGATGATGAAATGTTTATAGCTATCTATTCTTTAGATGCTGATGATAATTGGAGAGATGAAAAGAACTGGGTTAAATGTGCGCCAAACTTGGATATTACAGTAACTTCCAAATACATTAGGGGACAGGTACAGCAAGCTATTAATAACCCTGCTGATGAGGTTGGGGTAAAGACTAAGACTTTGAATCTATGGTGTGACAGTTCTAATGTATGGCTACCAGAGGACTATATTATTAAGTGCAGTCAGGAAGTAAACCTTAATAAGTTTGCTGGTATGGATTGCTATGTAGGTGTGGATTTAGCTGCTACTTCGGATTTAACTGCTGTAGCTTACTTAGTAGTACAGGATGGAACTTACTACTTCAAAACACATTACTATCTTCCAGAATCGGCATTAAAGGATAAGGCAGATAAGGAACTTTACAAATACTGGAAGCAGCAGGGGTATCTTACTGTTACCAGTGGTAATGTTACCGATTATGACTATATAACTACTGATATGCTTAGATATGCTGATGTAGTTAATATCCAGTCTGTAGGATATGATAAGTATAATGCTACACAATGGGCTATAGATTCTACAGAGCAGGGATTACCATTAGAAGAATATCCACAAACACTAGGTAACTTTAATATGCCTACTAGAGAATTGGAAAGGCTGATACTATCTGGTAAGGCAGTTATTGATAACAATGAAATAAATAGGTACTGCTTTAGAAATGTTACTTTGAAGTCTGATTATAATGGTAATGTTAAACCGAATAAGGCAGTAGATAAGAAGAAGATAGATGGAACTATAGCAATGATACAGGCTTTAGGTATGTATCTGAGAACACCACATTACACAAATGAAATACTAACTATTTAATGGGACTTTTTACTAATTGGTTTAAAAAGAAAGAACCAGAACAGGAAACCAGAGGGTTATTCTGTGATTCCTTAATGTATAATATGAATGGCAGCTATACCACTAATAAGGCTATGTTATTATCTACAGTCTACAGGTGTGTAGATGTTATTAGTGATGCAGTAGCACAGCTTCCGTTAGAGCCATATTATATTACTGATTCTGGTTATAAAGAAAAGTTTATTAAGCATCCTACCTACTACTTACTGAACAAAGAGCCGAACAATAAGATGAGCAGGTTTACTTTCATAAAGACTTTGATAGTAAGTACACTGCTTAAAGGTAATGGATATGCTTATATAGAAAGAGATGCTAAAGGAGATGCAGTAGCACTTCATTATTTACAGCCAGATTATGTTACTATTACTGAACAGAAGGACGGAATTAGATATAGTGTTGTAGGTATTAAAGGACTTGTAGAGCCTTGCAATATGATTCATATACTGAACTTTAGTTATGATGGTATTACTGGAATCAGTACTTTACAACACGCCAGACAGACTTTAGGACTGGCTACAGATTCTGAATCACACGCACAAGGATTCTTTAAAGGTGGTGCTAATCTGGCTGGTATTCTTAAAGTACAATCTACTTTAACTGGTAAGCAGAAGGTAGATTTAAAAACTAGCTGGCAGACTGCTTTTAGTCCTACTACTGGTACACCTAATGGTGTGGCTGTATTAGAAGGTAATATGGACTTTCAACCTATTACAGTGAATCCTGCTGATGCACAACTATTAGAAACCAGACAGTTTAATGTAATTGATATTTGTAGGTTCTTCGGAGTTTCACCAGTTAAAGCATTTGACTTATCCAAGAGCAGTTATAGTACTGTTGAGGCTACCCAGCTAGCTTTTCTTACTGATACATTATCACCATTACTAGAGAAGATAGAATTAGAGTTTGAAAGGAAGCTGTATAAGCCTTCTGAAAGAAGTAGAATAGATGTAAGATTTGATACTTCTGTATTACTAAGAGCAGACAAGCAGTCTTTAGCAAACTATTACAATACACTATTTAATATCGGTGTGGTTAGTGCCAATGAGATTAGAAAGCAGTTGGATTTACCTGCTATAGATGGTGGGGATTCTCACTTTATACAGGTTAATCTAATGGAGATTAAAAATGCTGCTAATAACATTCCATCTAATAACAATATAATCAATGATACAGACAATTTACAAGGGAACTGACTTAGTATTCAATATTAAGTTGGAAGATAAGGACGGTATTCCCTTTAGGGTAAGAAACACTTCTGAATTTATACTTAGACTTTACACCACAAACCCAGCAGAGTTTATAGAATGTAGTTTTAAAGGTGGTGATTTGACTGGTATAGTAGAAGAAGATAGAATAGATAAGGCGGTTATTAATTCATCTGACCTAGATAAGCTACAATCTGGACTAATCTATTACAGCTACAGCTTTAAAAGTCCTAATGCTATGTTTAATGATGCTTATTATGATGAGGTAGTTAAAGGGCAGACTAATTATTATTTGAAGTAATGGAACTACAGAGAGCAACTAAAGAAGCTGTATTAGAACTGGATAGAATCAGTGCCAAGATTGGTAGTACAGTTAATGCTGTATGGGGAACTATAGAAGGTGATATTACTAAGCAAACCGATTTACAGGATGAACTAAAGAAGGTAAAGGATAGTATTCCTACTAAAGTTCCTGCTGATGGCGGTAATGCTGATACTGTAAACGGACATACAGTAGAATGTGATGTACCTGCTAATGCTAAGTTTACTGATACTGTTTATGATGATTCTGATATTAGAGAAGCTGTCAATGTTAAAGTAGATAAAGTGGAAGGCAAACAGTTATCTACTAATGACTATACAACACCAGAGAAAGAAAAACTAGCTAGTCTTAGTAACTATGATGATTCTGCATTAAGAAAGTATGTTGAATCCTTAGAGGAACAGAACAGACTGCTTAAAGAGCAAGTAGCAGCATTACAGAATCAGATAGATAATACTGGTTGGATTCTATTAGAATAATAACAACACTATGAGAGAACTAAGAAACTGTAATGAAATTGTAAAGATGGATTCCAGAACAGTAGAAGGCTATGCTTTAGTATTCGGTAAGCAATCTAGGGATTTAGGTGGCTTTATTGAAGTAATAGAACCTACAGCCTTAGAAGGTATATTAGAAAAGTCTGATATACTTTGTTTACTGAATCATAATGAGGACAGAGGTATATTAGCCAGGTCTAAATACGGTACTGGAAGCCTAGAACTTTCTATAGATGATATTGGGCTTAAATACAGGTTTGAAGCACCTAACACTGCTTTAGGTGATGAACTGTTAGAAGGTCTTAGAAGGGGAGATATTAGTACTTCTTCATTCGCCTTTACTATCGGTAAAGATACTTGGACTAAGAAGGAAGATGGTAGTTATTTAAGAACTATCAATAGCTTCAAAGAATTATTCGATGTATCACCTGTATATAAAGAAGCATATCCAGATACATCTGTAGCATTAAGAAAGATGCAGGATTTAGAGAGCGAGGATTTAAAAGATTACTTCGCTGGACTTAGGAGTAAGTTAAACTAATGAACACCTTAGAACTACTGGACAAAAAGGAACTGCTTAAAAAGAGAGCAGAGGAAATTATATCTGGTGCAGAGAAGGAAGTAAGGAAGTTAAATGCTGGCGAGCAGGTAGAACTTGATGCACTTACTAAAGAAGTGTCAGATATAGATATTCAGATTAGGAAGATTGAAGAAGATAACCTTAAACAAACAACACATACAACTAATACTATGAAGGAAAAGTTTTCACTTTTAAAGGCTATCAATGATGTAGCCAATAACAGACAATTAGATGAGAGAGCACAGGAAGTAGTAGGTGCTGGTATCGCTGAAATGAGAAAGGCAGGTCAATCTTATAGCGGACAGATTGTACTTCCTATTGAAGAAAGAGCAAATATACAGGCTACTGTAGCTACAGCAGGGCAGGAGAATGTAGCAGAAGATAAGTTAGGTATTCTAGAACCATTGAGAGCAAGTTTAGTATTGGCACAGGCTGGTGCTTCTTATATGACTGGACTTATAGGTAATGTTTCTATTCCTGTTTATTCTGGTTCAAATGTAGGCTGGGCTGGTGAAGTCGCTGCTGCTTCTGATGGTGCAGGTACTTTCAGTGAAGTAAACCTAGAGCCTAAAAGACTTACTGCTTATATTGACGTATCTAAGCAATTCTTAATTCAAGATTCTAATAGTGCAGAAGAAATGCTAAAGAGAGATATTGTAGCAGCTATTTCTAATAAGTTGGAAGCTACTATTTTGGGTACTGCTGCTGGTTCTGCTACACAACCTGCTGGTATGCTTAACGGTGTAACTGCTGATACTGCTGCTGTTACTTATGCGGACTTTGTAAATATGGAAGCTACATTAGGTGAGAAGAATGTAAGAGGTGATATTAAGTTTATTGTTTCACCTTCTGCCAAGGCTGTATTAAAATCTACTGCAAAGAATCAAAATTCTTTCATAATGGAAGGTAATGAGGTAAACGGTTATCCAGTTCTTTGTACTTCTGCTGTTGCAGGTAAGGGTATTGTTTATGGTAATTTCGCTGATTTGGTTATCGGTCAATGGGGTGGAATTGATTTAACTGTAGACCCATATACACAGGCTGCTAACGGTAAGGTAAGACTTGTTATCAATGCTTACTTTGATGCTAAGCCTAGAAGAGCAGAAGCATTTGTTAAGAAGGTTCTTAAAGCCTAATTATAGTCTATTGATAAGTAGTAAGCTATGTATATAACTTTAGAACAAGCAAAGAAACACCTGCTAGTAGATGAGGATTTTAGGGCAGATGATATGTACATTCTGGACTTAATAGCTGTAGCAGAGGATTCGGTATCTAAACATTTAGACATAGCTTTAGATGAATTAGAAACAGGTGGTACTTTACCACCTGCTATAATTCACGCTATGTTACTAATGATAGGTAACTTATATGCTAATAGAGAGCCTGTAGCATTTGGTTCGGTAGTTAAACTGCCTTATAGTTATGAATACCTTATAGGACTTTATAAACACTATGAAATAAAATGAGGGCAGGACTATTAAATTATCCAATTACCATACAAGAACCTATAACACTAAAAGATGTATATGGGGCTAATGGTATAGACTGGAAGGATGCTATAAGTACCAGAGCGCAGGTTACTTATAATTCTGGGAACAGACAGAACCAGAATAATGAAATAATCCACTGCTATACAGTTACCTTTACTATAAGGCTATATCACAAAGTTAATGAGCAAATGCGAATTATCTGGAATGGCAATAAGTACAGGATTCTTAGTATTAACCGAGAATTATATAAGCAATCAATAACCATAGTAACTGAATTGATAAATGAATAATATAGAAGTAGATGCCAGACAGGTTACTTCTATGTTTGCAGATTTGACAAGCAGGCAGCAAAGGCAGGTTTATAGAAGTGCTTTAAGAAAGGGTGCTGGTATCTTAGTCGGTGAAACTAAAAGACAGCTAAGGCAGACTTTAGGCAGAGCAGCTTCTAGTAGAAACTGGTGGAATGGTAAGACCTTAATAAGTGGAATCAAAGCTAATGCTGATAGAAACGGAGAAGAAGCTAAAGTACATATTATGGGTGACTTTAGATTGAAGTTCTTTGAACTGGGCACTAGAGTTAGAAGAACCACTGGTAGTAATACTGCATCTGTTAGAGGTCGGAATCCTATTAGAAGGCAGAGAGCAGCAGCCAATAGAGGTAGTATTAATGCAGCACATTTCTTTAGAACAGCTAAAGCCAATAAGGAAAGGGAAATCTTTGATAATATGGATAACCTTATAAGCCAGTCAATTCAGAGAATAGCTAATAGGAACAGACGATGAGTTTACAAGTAGGTAAAGCTATCTATAATATCCTTAGTAATGATGCAAAGGTTATAGATAGTGTAGGACATAAAATTTACCCTTTAATAGCTGATACTGGTACTACATTCCCATTCATTGTTTATAGAAGAACAAGTATAGAACCATCTGATAGTAAGGATAGATTTACATATAGTGAAGATACTTATGTGGAAGTGGTTATAGCTTCTGATAAGTACAATGAATCTATAGAAATTGCTGATTTGGTAAAGGATGCCTTACAAGGTAAGAAGGGTAACTATTCTGGTATTAACATACACGATATTAGAATGACAAATGCAGATGAGGATTACATAGAAGATACATTCATTCAGAACCTTACATTCAATATAAAGACAAATGGCAGGACAAGTAATTAATGGTGGTGATTTGATGCTGTTTATAGATGGTAAATCTATAGCATTTGCAACAAGCCACAAACTAAGTATAAACGTAGAAACAGTAGAAACCACTTCTAAGGATAGTGGTGGCAAATGGGTGTCTAAAGCAGCCAGAAAGATTAGCTGGAACTGTAGTACCGAGAACCTTTATTCTAATGACGGTGAAGGTATGACTTTTGACCAGTTATTTGATAAGTTGACAGCTAGAACACCTATTGAAGCTGTATTCTGCTTAGAGAAAGATTATGCAGCAAAGAAGGATGAAGTACCCGAAGGCGGTTGGTTGCCTTCTACTACTGGTACATATTCTGGCAAAGTGATTATCACAGCTTTGGAAGCCAATGCACCTAACGGAGATAATGCAACATTCACAGCATCATTTGAAGGTGTGGGAGCACTTGCAAAGACTGCTACAGCTTAATATAGAGCCTTTATATCTCTAGGTTATGGAGGTGTAAAGGCTTTCTTTTTAAATACTTATTGATATGACTATTAAAGGACAAAACTACAAACTGAAATATACACTTAGAGCCTTATTCATCTATGAACAGATTACAGGTAAGGCATTTGAGCTAAAGACTATTACAGATGAATATCTATTCTTCTACTGTGTCTTAATGGCTAATAATCCAGACAGTTCACTAACCTTTGAGGAACTGATAGAAGCCATAGATGAAGATATGGGTATTATGGTAGAGTTCCAGAACTTCTTAAAGAAGGAACTGGAGAAGCAGCAGCTATTCATTATTAATAATACGGATGCTAAAAAAAAGTCCTAACCACTAAGGAGATATATTCAGCCTTAGTAATAGAAAGTGGACTAGACCCAGAATATGTACTAGATAAGATGCAGATGTATGAGTTAGAACCATTGATTAGCAATCTACATAGGAAGGACAGAAATAGCTGGGAACAGGCTAGAATGGTGGCTTATGTTATTGCACAATGTAACAGTACCAAGAAATTAAAGCCTACTGATATAATACAGTTTACTTGGGACAATGATACTACAGGGGAAACATCTATTAGTAATGAAGATATTAAGAGATTGAAAGAGAAAGCTAAACAATATACAACACATAATTAAATATGGCTGATTTAGTAACCAGACTATTATTAAATAGTAGTCAATTTGATAACAATATAAGACAGTCCACACAACAAGTACAGCAGTTTCAGCAGGTAGGAAGGAATATCACAGCCACTATAGGAAGGTTCGCTGGTGCTTTAGGTCTGGCTATGACTGCTGGGGAAGCATTTAACAAATGGGCACATAGTTCACAGGCTTTAGGAGATGAATGGGACAATACTATAAATGCCTGTAAAGGTACTATAGATGTATTCTTTCAATCTCTTAGTAATGGTGACTGGAGTGCATTCCAAGACGGTTTGTTTTCTACTATTAAAGGCTTAAAGGAACTTAGTGCTTTAAGGGATAGTTTGGCTGATGCTAAACTGACTATGGATTTTAACACTAAGAGATTTGAAGCCCAGTTTACAGAACTGGAAGCTATTATAAGGGATAAAACAAAAAGTTTGGAAGAACGTAAGAAGGCTTTTGAACAGCTACAGACATTAAAGGCTGATTATAGGATAGATATTACAGATGTGTCTGCTGGTAATGACGAAGCACTTATTAAGTCTTTGGAAACACAATATAAGGGGTATGGATGGACTACTAAAGATGTGGAGAAATACTTATCCTTATATAACAATGACTTTTCAAGCAGACCAGAGAAGCAGGCTTTGGATGCTTATAAGAATGATTTAGCAAAGTTAGAAAGCCAACAATACAGTTACAATACTTATGGTACTACATTTGGTGCTTTTACTACTAGAATAGAAAATAAGGATATAACAGAAAAGATAAAGCTGTTAAAACAGCAGAATAAGGAACTGGAGAAGATGAGAATCCTTAATAATGATGATGATAAGGATAGGCAGCAGATGTTAAAGGATTATGAATACAGTTATGACCTTAGAAAGAGGGCTGCTGACTTTGATAAACGCACACTGGAATTACAATCGGCATTATCTTCAACTAGTACGGGTGGTAGTAGTAACAGAACCAGTATTCCAGAAGGTTCATTGGCTGATATTAATAACAGACTTTCATTGTTAAATAAACAGTTGACATTGGAGATAAGCCCAGAAAGCAGAATCAGACTATATAAGGAAATTCAAGACCTTACTGAACAGAAGAGGGTAATAGAGTTCCAGTACAAATATCCTAATGCACCTAATGTAAAGCTGGATGATGAAAGAGGTAGTTTAGCTGATATGGCTAGGAAGCCAGAAATTCCTACTTCACTTCCTAAGTTTAGTAGCCCTATTACTAATAAGAATATCAAACTGAATAATGAGTATGCACAAAGTTTAGGTGCAATAGCTTCTATTATGGGTTCTGTAACCAATATGACCAATGAAGGTGCAGCAGCTTGGTTAAGTTGGGGTGCTAATTTGATTAGTGCTGTAGCAGCAGCTATCCCACAAATTGTAGCATTAACTACAGCCAAGAAAGGTGAAGCTATTGCCAGTGGTGTAGCCAGTGCAGCCCAAACACCGTTTGTAGGTTGGCTGTTGGCAGGTGCAGCAGCAGCGGCTGTAGTAGCAGCTTTGGCTAGTATTCCTTCCTTTAGTACTGGTGGTATATTTGCTGGTAATAGTACTATTGGAGATATGAACCTAGCTAGGGTAAATGCTGGTGAAATGATTCTTAATAACAGACAGCAAAGGAATCTATTTAACCTGCTTAATGGTAATGGGGTTATAGGTTCTGCTGGCGGTGGTCAGGTAGAGTTTAAGATTAAAGGTAAGGAACTTGTAGGAGTTCTAGCCAATTACAATAACAAAACAGCTAAAGTAAGATGAAATATACAGTACAATTCTATGATATAAATGAGAAGCTATACACATTGGAAATAGGTTCTGGAGAAGTGCAGAACATTACTTTATCTGCTACACCATTCATAACCGAGTTAGAAACTTCTGATTCACATTTATATAAACCTTGCAAGTATAGCAGTGCTACTATAGGAATGATTACAGACGATTATAAGTTTGATTTGTATAGTAGTACAGCACAACAGAATAAGGTAGTTCTTAGTGATGCTGATGGTATTGTATGGGTTGGGTATGTTACACCCAATCTATACAGCCAAGGTTATGAAAATGAATTAGAAGAAATAGAGGTAGAAGCCATAGATGCACTTAGTACATTGCAGTATTATAAGTACACCACTATAGGCAGTAAGAAAGATATAGTTTCATTTATCCAGATTATAAACCATCTGCTTAGTAAATGTAATGCTTATAGTTCCTTCTATATTTCGGATAATACACAATTAAATGCTACATCTGACTTTTGTCTACCTAGTAAGATGTATATCAGTGAACAGAACTTCTTTGATGAAGATGATGAACCTATGACTATGCAGGAAGTACTGGAAGAAGTTTGTAAATACCTTAATGTAACTGCTGTAGCTGATGGTGATAAGGTTTACTTCTTGGATTATGATGCTATTAAGAATGGAATCAATACTTACTATAGATATACTTTAGGAACAGAAGCACCTTCAAAGGTTACTTTGCAGCAGTCTAAGGAGATAGAAGCCAGTGATTATGTTGAAAATGGTGGTCAGTTATCCTTAGATAATGTATATAATAAGGTTACTGTTAAAGACAGTCTGTACAGCTTTGACAGCATTATACCTAGTATCTGGGATGAGAACTATTTAACTAACTATGGTGGTAGCTGGTCTTATGTGCAGGAAGTAAATGAAGATGGTAAAGGTGGTATGCACAAATGTTTCTTTAAGTATCTAAAGAACAGCAACTATAAATGCTACTATTACAATAAGGCTACATTAGCACAAGTATCAGCACCTTCTACTATTAACTATGCTACTACACAGAACTATGTAGGTGCTACTATCTGTAAAGCCTTCTTTGATAAGGTTACTGATTTTAATAAGAAGTACAATAATATCAATTTTACAGACTATGTACTGTTACACGTTCATAATACTTATGATGGTAAACTAAGACCATTGTTTGAACTGGAAGTAAATGATAATAATGTTAGCTTCGTTGGTGGTTCTACCTATCTGATTATTAAGGGTAACTTCCTATTTATGGATAGGGAATCTGAAATGTATATAATGCAGGGGTATAGTAACAAGAATGATGACTTCAACCCTGCAAATCTTTATATAGACTGTAAGTTAAAGTATGGTAGTATGTACTGGAATGGTTCTAGGTGGACTACTACAGATAGTACATTCAAATTATACTTTGACAATCAAGGACAATCAGACCATTGTATTAATAGGATATTCCCTGTTAAAAATAATATTGATTGGAAGATGGGAATAGATGGTGAAGGTTATGCTATTCCGATGCCTAACACTGATGAAGTGATTACTGGTAAACCTACATTTACTTTATACCATCCGCACAAAGTAGATAATAGCTATAGATGTGATGCTGTTTGGTTATCTGACTTTGATATACAGGCTAAAGTTCAGAACTTCCAAAAGGAAGAAGAAAAGGATTCCGATACAGAGTATAGCAATATTATCAATGAGGACTTTGTAAATGAGATGGATTCAGAAGAATTTGCTATATGTACTTGGGATAATAAGGAATGTAACTATAGTGCGGTCTGCTATAGTGTTAATGGTACTGGCTTTACTTATTTGGATAATGTATATAATAAGGCTACTAAGCAGATGTATAGACTGGAAGAGCATCTTATATATAGACTAGTAACACAATATAGTACGCCTTCTGCTATTCTGAATCTGAACCTACAGAACAGGTTTAAAGTATATGCTACTATGACTGATAACTATCTTCCTAATAAAACCTTTATAGTGGATAGCATTACTACGGATTATAGATTATGTAAGCAGGAAATACGGTTAATAGAGAAGAAGTAATATGCAATTTATAAGGACAAACATAAATAAGACCTATCGTAATGGTGAACTTAATGTAAGTAATGTAGCTGTTACTAATGTTGGTGGTGGGGGTGGAAGTTCTTTTAGTGGGAACTTCCTACCTGCTGTTAATAATGGTGATGGTTCTTATACTGTGGATTTATCAAAGGTAGTGTTTACTGGAAACTTAATTGGTGAAGGTGAGATTACTGCTTATGGTCAAGGTTCTACAGGTGGTGGAAGCACTTCTACAGGTTCAGTTACTATTTATGATGGTTTGGATTCTGTAGCTGTAGATGCTGCTTTATCAGCCAATCAAGGTAGGATATTAAGAGAGATGATATTAGAAGCTGGAACTGGTGGTAGTACACTATTATCTAAATTGGAAGATGTAACACTAGCCAATTTGGCAGACGGTCAGATATTAAAGTATGATGCAACTTCTAAGAAGTGGGTTAATGGTGATGGTACTAAGGTTACTTGGACTAATATAGAAGGGAAGCCAGCAGCACTTACAGATGCTAATATAGCTAAGTGGAATGAGAACAGCCATACGCATACTAATAAGATTGTATTGGATAAGATAACAGAAGCCAATCTTACTAGTTGGAATAACAAACTAGATAAAGCAATATGGGATAAGGCGTTTTACTTTGATAGTGCAGGTGATTTAAGAGCAAAAGTTAATGTAATAGGTGAGAAAGAAATTAGTGCTTATGGTGCTGGAACTACTTCGGGTGTTGGAACAGTAACTATAGTGGATGCACTTACCAGTACAGCTACTGACTGTGCTTTAAGTGCTAATATGGGTAGAATCCTTAAAGATATGATAGATTCTAAAGGTGCTGTTTCTAGCTGGGAAGATATAACCGATAAACCTAGTTGGATAACATCTACAAAACCTTCCTATAGTTGGAATGAGATTACTGGTAAACCTAGCACCTTTACACCTTCTGAACATACACATAATTATGCCAGTTCGGTTAAGGTAGGTAATACTGCTTATAATGCTGCTAGCAATGTTATTAGTTTACCTGCTTATCCTACTTTATCTAGTTTGGGTGCAGTCAGTTCTACAGACTTTAACGCACATACAGGTAACACTACATTACATATTACTAGCACTGAAAGAACCAACTGGAATGATGCTAATAATAAGAAGCATACACATTCTAATAAGTCTGTATTGGATGGAATAACATCTGCTAAGGTTACTAATTGGGATGGTGTAGTAACTAACTGGAATAAGGCTTTTTACTTTGATTCCAATGGAGATTTGAAGGTTAAAGTAAACGTTATCGGTGAGAAGGAAGTTTCAGCCTATGGTGCAGGTACTTCTGGTGGAAGTGGTAGTATTACTATAGTAGATGCTTTAACTAGTACAGCTACAGATGCAGCACTTTCAGCTAATCAAGGTAGAATATTAAAAGAACTAATTGATAATGTTGGCGGTGGTGTAAGTAGCTGGAATGATTTAACTGATAAACCTAGTTGGATTGGGGCTAATAAACCTTCATATACTTGGGCTGAAATAAGTGGTAAACCATCTACATTTGCACCTAGTTCACATACTCACAATTACGCTAGTACAGTTAAAGTAGGTTCAACAAGCTATAATATAAGTGGAAATACTATCAGCTTACCAGCATATCCTACAGTACCTTCTGCTTTAAAGAATCCTAATGCACTTACTATTAGTTTGAATGGTACTTCACAGGGTGCTTATGATGGTAGTGCTGCAAAGAGTTTCAATATAACAGCAGCTAGTGTAGGTGCAGCAGCTAGTTCGCATAGTCATTCAATTAGTAATGTTAGTGGTTTACAAGATGCCTTAAATGGTAAAGCAGCTAGTAGCCATAATCATAATAGCAGTTATGTATCTTCATTGGGAACTAATGGCAATTACCTTACTTGGACTAAAAACGGCACTATTAATAATATTACTGTTCCTTATGCTTCAAATGCCGATACTGTTGATGGTTATCACCAGACAGCATTTAGTATGGGCTGGACTACTTCAGCTAAATATAGAGTTGACAGATGGGGAGGTGGTACAGATACAGCCTGGAAAAAAATAGTAACCTATGTTAATACAAATGGAGGTACATATCAAGCGTGTAAGGTCAAAGGTATAATTTACTATATAACAGGTAATCATAATCAAGGGCAAATAGTGGATATACCATTTGAAGCAATAATGTATGCTTATGCTAATAATGCAAATTCAATACTAAATCAAAGTACTTTGTATCTTCCGCCTTATTGTTCTTGGGATTTGATTAGAATAGTCAGATATGGTAATAACAGTTGGGAAGTACAAGTAAGGCAACCTAGCAATTGGACTAATATAAGTCTTGAATATACAGTAACTAATTCTGGTGGCAGTGTATCAGCAGGTCAGTTTACTAATACTTCTTATTCAAGTACCGTAGTTAATTCTTATAATACTAATGTTAGTAGACCTAATTCAAGTCGTGCTAGTAGTGCTGATAAAGTTAATAGTACATTGTCATTTGCAGCAGGTTCATTTGGTACTAAGTCCTATGATGGTAGTGCAGCAGTAACAGTTAATGTTCCAACACATACTAGCCACTTGACTAATAATAGTGGGTTCATTACTAGTAGTGCCACTGTAGCAGCAGCCAATAAGGTTACTAATACATTAACTTTTACAGGTTATCAATCCAAGTCATTTAATGGTAGTGCAGCAGTCAGTGTAGCTATACCAAACAACACTAATCAGTTAACCAATGGTGCAGGATTCATTACTAGTAGTGCTAGTATTAGTGGTAACGCTGGTAGTGCTACAAAACTACAGACAGCTAGAACTATTTGGGGACAATCTTTCAATGGTACAGCTGATGTAAGTGGTAATATGACTGGTGTGGGTAGTATAAGTGCCAATGGAATAAATACCATAACAAGAGATAGCTATGAAATGATTAATCTGAAACGTACTACTAATAATGGGGCAGCTATCGGATTCTATAATAATACATCTACTAAAATAGGTGTATTGGGTGTTTCAGCTAATGGTTGGTTATGCTTTGATTCCAAGACTAAAACTGACGCCGTACAGATTGATAATAATGGTACAATTATAGCTAAAGGTGATGTTACGGCTTATTCTGATATTAGGCTTAAAACAGACATTCAGCCATTAAAGAATAGGGGGTACATTAAACCTGTTACATATAAGAAGGATGGTAAGGATAGTATAGGATTCATAGCACAAGAAGTAAGGGAACTATATCCAGAACTGGTTATAGAAGATAATACAGAAGATAAGTATCTGTCTGTCAATTATGCACAGTATGTAGCTGTCTTACAAGCACAAATAATAGACCTTAAAAAAGAGATAGACGAATTAAAGAACTTAAATAAGAGTTGATATGGCATTAGGCAGTACGGGAATAACAACAAGTCTGGTAGGAAATGCAATAGGAAGCAGCAGTAGGAATGTTGGTGCTCTATGCAGTTCCTCACTTATAAATGAGTGGTCTAAATGGAAACCTATATCAAGTAATGTAGGAACAATGACACTAGCAGAATTAAAGAATAGAAACTATGGAATTGAAATATTAACTCAGAATAATGTCAATTCATTAGTTACTTCAATAAAGAATAATGGTAATTTAGGATATAAGTATAATAAACCTATAGGCGGTGCTAATAGTCCTTATAGGTTGGGAGATTTTAGAAACTATGACCATTCAGCACCAATGCCAGTAGGTACAAGTTATAAGAATAATGAAACTGTTAATATTGGTGGTGTTACTTCTTCAAACCACGCTAGTTATGAACGGATATTAATGGGAATCGAAAATATGGATGGTGGTGATTCATCAACATCATTAGCAAAAGATAATTTATATACTGTTAGGGATATTAATGGTAATATTATAACATTGCATAGGGCAGCATTAGTAACAGATAATACAAACACAATTTGGTATAGCGAGAAATTATACTGGTGGACTCCAGAGATGCAAAAATTTGCTGGTAAAACTGTAACAGTATATGAATTTTATACTAATGCTGTTAATACTCCAACAAACCCATATACAGCAAGTGCGGCAGATAAATTTTTAGCACTTCCAGAACCTGTGAGAACTGTAGTAGTTAAGAATGAAGCACCAGCAGGAAGTAAAATAGTAAATACTATATGTACTGCCAAATTTACAGATACTACTAATAATTATGTTAATTATGATATTAAGTTTAGTGCTGTTGGTTCAACTTATAGGGGTGGTACAATTAAAAATGTAATGGTAGTATTAAGTAAGGATAGAAACGGAGCAAATGTAATTGCAAGTAAAAAAATAAGTGATTCATTGACTGTACAAGATGAAACAGTATCTCAAACATTTAGCGGTCAATTATATAATAGAGGTGCTTCAATGATGGTATTTTTATTAGTATATTATGATTATTCAATTCAATATACAACTAATATATTAGCCGAAATACCTAGTCCAGAACTATAATAATAAACACTATTAAACAATGACTAAAGAAATGAAGTTAAATATGCAGTTAGTAACAGCAGCTTTACTAATATTGGTGGGCTGTGGGTTACTAATAGCTGGATTCATAACAGCACCATTAGGAATAATAGACAGCAGTGTACTGGTAGCTTTTGGTGAAACTTGTACCTTTGCTGGTGCTTTGTTTGGTGTAGATTATCATTATAGAGTAAGAAAGTGAATAAATTTAGCCTGTAGTCCTTCATTGGGTGCAGGCTATTTTTATTAGCTTTGCAGTATGAAGTATATAGATTACTATTATAAGGAAATTCAGTATTATACCATAGTTGAAGGTGGCAGGTGTTATTCAGTGAAGCCAGATAACTTTGCTACTGTTTGGTTGGCAGGAAACTATGTGCCTAAAGTGGACTTTGATACCTTTAATAAGGATATAGAATTTAATGGGGATAAGGAAGAACTGTATATGTTGTGCTGCTATATAATCTATGTAATAGAACAGCATTACTTTATAAAGCTAAGACCTACATTAGAAGAGTTAAATGCTGATGGTCTGGAAGGCATTACATTAAAATATAAAGACGGTTCATCCTTCACATTAAATAGCAGTAGTATTATTAAAGATGTTGCCAATGCTATTGGTTCTAGTAAGGACGGAGATTACAAGGCAGATAGTATATGTAAGTTAGATGAAGTGGCTAATAATACTTACTTACAAAGTATGTTCACTGTTGAACTGGCTAACTTTCTACATTACTACTTCCCTGTAAAGAGGAAGAAGGATAGTCTGGTTAGTACAGATGAGCAGGATATGATTCTAAAGATTCTGTATCTGTTTAAATTAACACCTGCATTATCTACCCGAAATAGATTTAGGCAGTTATTAATGCAAGCCGATAAATTCAAGGAGAATATTAGCTGGATAGACTTAGCAGGTCAGTTGTTACCTGTAACCTTTGTAAAGTGGAAGCAGTGGAATACTAATAACTGGTTAGAGGTAGAATATGAAAGACTTAAAGAAGGTGAAACTGTTAGTTTTCCACTTTTAGAAAGTAACAATTAATTCTATGGTAGTCTGTTTAAAGAGGAATAACTTTGCACCAGTAAAACAAATAACTGGTGTGCCAGATACCTAGATAAACCCGCAGGGCAGCGGTGATAATTATTATGGATAGAAAAGAAGAAGTAGCCAAGTATGGCACTTGGTTTGGAGATTCTACCCCAGACCACATTATTAAAAGATGTGATGAACAGATAGCCAACTGTCAGAAATGGATTCTGAATCTAAGACAGTTAAAACAGGAACAACTGGCTAAGAAGGCAGAAGGTCATAAGGAAGAACTAAAGGCTATGCTGGCTGCAATGGATGAGAAAGAGAGAATTAATTTTATTAACGGCTTAAACTAATGGGTATGGAAACGCAAAATAAAGAATTAATAATGCTTTGGAATTTACTGGATTTAGGTCTAGAACTGAATGGTAGATATGCTGATACAGGTATTATTAGTGAAAGTGATAAAGGTGTAGTTATTGATGTTACTGCAATAGTTGAAACTGCTAAACAGTGGAATGAACCTATAGAGCCTAAGCAGGTAAGTACGTCTGAAATGTACGGCTTAGTGGTTGGAACTGGTTTGGTTAATGTTTATATGGAAGAACCTGCTGCATACAAAAGAGGTTCTATTAATCCATTGGTAAAACTGATAGGTGATTATTTATTGCTGGTTTATGCAGGGAAGCGAGTTGAAATAGATTTTTAAACTAATAGCCAGTTGCCAGTAATGGTAGCTGGCTTTAAATACTTATGATGTATGATAGTAGATAGTATGACTTATGAAGAAATAGTAGCCGAGTTTAAGAAGGACTGGAAGAATTATTTTCCAAATGTTCTACCTGGGTTTATGAATGATAATAAGTATAGAAGGTATATGCTAAAAGAAGCTAAGGATAATGTTCCTGTATTTTTTAAGCCGATAGAACTAACTAGTAATAGAGGGAATAAGTATATTCTACAGATAAATAGTAAAGGTAGGTCTGATTACAAAAGGTCTGGCTTGCTATTTATAGTATATATGTACTATCATAGACCAGAAGGTATATATGTTGTTATGCTTGGCAGTAATGGAAGCTGGACTGTTAATGATGATTTCTACAATGTATATACACCACACTTCTTTGATAGGTATAGAGAGCGAGAACTAAAGGATATTCATAAGCCTAAATTACAAACCATAATAGATTTCTTTAAACATAATGCCACAGGACGTTATATTACAGTAGATAATAATAAGTATAAAAATAGTATTTTCTACACTGTTCCTACTGGGGTTATGTTAGGTTCTATCTATAATGAGTATATATTTGAACTTAGAACTTATATCACTTTTACTATGCTTAAAGATGAACAGATTGATAATGGTGAAATATTGGTAGCTAGAGTAAAGGAGTATATCGAAAATGAACAATAAGCAACATTAAATATTAATAAGAATGAGAGTATTAGAAGGAAAAGAATTAGAAGATTATTTAAAGCAGATGCAAGAATGGGAAGCTAAGAAAGCTAAAGCTATTGAAGATGCTTTCCAAAGAGAGATAGTAACAGGTGAAGATATTACTAATTTATTATGGACTTATACAGATAGCAATCTCAGATGGGAACTATTTGCAGACCTTGCTGAGAAGGGCAAACTATCTGATGAAGCCTTTAATAAAGGACTGGCTATAGCTTGGACTGAGGGCAGAGGTACAGGGGATTTTAGGGCTATGGCATATTTTGATAGATGCCAGAAGGAATTAATAATGGATGAAGAAGAACTAGCCTATTATAATAATTTGCCCGATAAGGTTACTTTGTATAGAGGTTGCAGTATAGAAGAGTATGAGGGTGAAGATAGCTGTTTCGGTATTTCTTGGACTACCAGTAGAGATGTAGCAGAGTTCTTTGCATTTAGAAATGAGCAGGAAGATACTGCTGTATACTCTATAGAAGTTGATAAGGAAGATATTAAAACTGTGTTCTTATCTAGGAATGAATTTGAAGCTATATGTTTTGGCGGTGATGAAGTTACCTTGGTTACAGATGAACCAACAGAACTATATACTAATTATATGGAACGAAAGAAGCAGGAACTAGATGAATTTATGAATAAGTAATGAATGAAGGGGAATGGGGTGATATTTTAAGCAGAGAGTGCTTTAAACCCCAATCCACCCTTCTTTCCACGCACTGTAGAATTTAAATATCTAAAACCTTATCTACACTTAATATTTTGTTACAGATACATTTTGCTAGACTATAGCCTATTTTAACTCATTTAAAGGGTAATATGGTATTTCCAGAACAGTAAACATAAAAAGAGGGAAACTAAAGAGCTTCCCTCTAAGTTAATCTAAGTTAAATATTAGATGTTGTTATTTTGTAAGCTATTGATTATTAGTCTTATTCTTGACTGTCATCATTATCGGCAGGTTTCATGTTTGTATAAACGGTCTGAACATCATCAAATTCTTCCAGACGCTCTACCATCTTGTCTAGAGTTTCACGTTGTTCAGGAGTCACATCTTTTAAGTCATTGGGAATATATGTGAAATCACCACCCACTTCTTCGAAACCACATTCTTCCAAGTGTTTCTGAATTGCTGCGTAGCTCTTCGGATCACCATAGATGGTGATAGTTCCTTCTTCTTCATCTTCGTCGAACTCATCCTCTACATTATAGTCAATCAAATCCAGGATCAGTTCTTCCATATCCATTCCCTCTTTCTTCTTGAAAGTAAATACACATTTATGGTCGAACAAGAAAGCTAAGGAACCGGTAGTACCCAAGTTTCCACCGAATTTGTTGAATACTGAACGCACATCTGCTACGGTACGAGTAGTGTTGTCTGTCAATGTATCAACAAATACAGCTACTCCGTGAGGACCATATCCTTCGTAAGTCATACCTTTGTAGTCACTGGTATCTTTACCCATTGCATTCTTAATGGCGCGTTCAATGTTATCCTTCGGCATGTTTTCACGCTTACAAGTAGCGATCACACCACGTAGGGTCGGGTTATTTTCGGGTTCCGGACCACCTGCTTTTACAGCTATAGCGATTTGTTTACCCAGTCTTGTAAATGTTTTGGCCATGTGGCCCCATCTTTTCAGCTTTGTAGCTTTTCTATATTCAAATGCTCTTCCCATTGGATTGTAGTTTTATAATGGTTATTTTTATTATTATCTTAGTTTTGCACCTAGTTTGTTTTCTAGGTTAGCAATCAGTTTGGACATGATCTTGTCAATCTGTTTGTCGTTCAGTGTTGCACTTTCATCCTGTAACAAGAAGCTCACTGCATAACTTTTTTTATCCGGTTCCAGATTCTTGCCTTCATAAACATCAAACAATTCTACTTCTTTCAGCAGTTTCTTTTCAGTCTCATAAGCTATTTTTTCGATTTCTGCAAACTGTATGTTCTTGTCAATCAACAAAGCCAAGTCACGTTTCACAGCCGGGAACTTGGAAAGTTCTTTAAAGTTGACTTTAGCCGACTTGATGGCTTTCATCAGTTCTTTCCAGTTGATTTCTGCATAATATACCTCATTGTCTATATCGAATGCTTTTTGAATCTTCTTGCTGATGATGCCGAAGGTGGCCAATAACTTGCCGCCACGTGTGTGTACGCTGATGGCTGTTGAATAGATATCGTTGGTCAGGTTACCGAATACCACGTTGCCGAAATTCAATCCCAAACGGGTAAAGATGTTCAGCACGTATGCTTTTAATTCGTAAACACTGCTGTTTTCATCGGGATGGACCCATGAATTGCTGACGCGTTTGCCGGTTACCCACAATCCTAAATGATATTCTTCAGCATAAGCCGCAAGCACTTTTTCCGGGTTTTTCTTTTCTGCGTTATAAAAATAGCAGTTACCGAATTCAAAGAATTTCAAATCGGCGTTCTTGCGATTGGCATTGTGCTGGATGCTTTCCAAACCACCGAATAATAAAGTTTGACGCATCACGTTCAAATCGTTACTCAATGGGTTCATCAAGTAAACCAAATTTTCGTTCTTGTATGTTTCCAACCCTTCGTAATAGGAAGCGGCGGTCAGTGAATTGTTCAGTATTTCATTGAAACCACAACCTACCAGTTGCTCTGAAATCAGATTTTGTAATTTCTGGGAGTAATCCACTTCACCTTTGGTGGTCAGGCTGGATTTCAAGGTAGTAGGAATCTCCACATTATTATATCCGTAGATACGGAGAATGTCTTCTACTACATCGCAATCACGTTGCACATCCACACGATAGGGGGGAACTTGTAAAGTCAAGCCTCCGGGTGTTTCGTTCACAATCTTCATTTCAAGACTGGTGACAATGCTCTTTATGGTTTCCACCGGTATGGTTTTTCCTATCAGTGAGTGGACTTTCTCATAATTCAGCTCTACTGTAAAATCGGCTATCGGGGCAGGGTAGTTGTCTTTAATTTCAGAAGAAATAGTACCTCCTGCCAGTTCTTGAACCAGTAAAGCCGCTTCTTTCAATGCATAAATAGTTCCGTTGGGGTCAATACCACGTTCGAAACGGAAAGAAGAGTCTGTACTCAATCCATGGCGACGGGCTGTTTTACGTACCCAAGTCGGGTTGAAATAAGCGCTTTCCAAAAATACATCTACTGTCTGCTCGGTTGTTCCCGAATCCAGACCACCGAATACGCCGGCAATGCACATCGGTTCTTCTGTGTTGCATATCATCAGGTCCTTGTCGGATAATTTGCGTTCCACTTCGTCCAAAGTAACGAATGTAGTACTTTCGGCAACAGTCTTCACTACAATCTTACCACCTTTAATCTTATCTGCATCAAAACAGTGCAGGGGCTGGCCGTATGCGTGAAGGATGTAGTTGGTGATATCCACGATATTATTGATAGGACGTACTCCAATCAGACGTAATTTGTTTTGCAGCCATTCGGGACTCTCTTTTACAGTTACCCCTTTTATGGAAACTCCGGCATAACGCGGACATGCTTCTGTATTCTCTACTTCAATGGCGATGTCCATATCATGGTTATCCACTTTAAACGCTTCTACAGACGGACGTTTTAAAGTGGCTTGTTTGCCGTTTTGAATCAGGTAGGCATACAGATCTCGGGCCACGCCGTAATGTGAGCAGGCGTCCGCACGGTTCGGGGTGATATCCACTTCCAGTACGTATTCGCTTTTGATATTGAAATAATCTTTAGCGGGAGTACCCGGAACAGCATCCGTCGGCAATACGATGATACCTTCGTGGCTGTTTCCGATACCGATTTCGTCTTCGGCACAGATCATACCCATAGATTCAATTCCGCGGAGCTTTGATTTCTTGATGGTAAAACATTCTTCGCCATCGTATAGTTTGGTGCCCAATGTGGCAACCACCACTTTCTGTCCGGCAGCTACGTTAGCAGCTCCACAGACAATCTGTACCGGTTCGCCTTGTCCCAAATTCACAGTAGTAACATGCATGTGGTCTGAATTGGGATGAGGTTCGCAAGTCAGCACTTCGCCGATGACAATACCTTCCAGACCACCTTTAATTGTTTGGACTTCTTCTACGCCTCCGGTTTCCAAACCGATGGAAGTCAGCGCTTCGGCCACTTCATCCGGTGTCAAATCGAAGTTGACGTATTCTTTCAGCCAATTATAAGAGATATTCATATATGATATTTTTTATGTATTTCAAAATGACCTGCAAATTTAGTAATTATTTTCTTTTATCCTGTTATTTATCCATCACAGATTACTCAGATTAACACAGATTTTTCTTTGAGGGAAATAATCCGTGTTAATTCTGTGAGGGATAAATAAATGTCAGAACGGTAAAGGTCCTTCGGGAATAGGGGTTCCGAACGGATTATTGTCGGCAGGTGCGGCATCAGGAGATGGGGGAGGTACATTGTTGCCGCCACCGTTCATTTTGGAACGGATAATACCCGGCGCCTCACCCGGCATAGGCACGATAACATCATCGTCCGGATTCTGGAAGCGGGCGAATTCGCCACGGAAACGCAGCAGTACATCACCTACGGCACCGTTACGGTGCTTGGCGATAATGATTTCTGCCATACCGTGCAGGTCGTTCCCTTTTTCATCCGAGTAGATTTTATAGTATTCCGGGCGGTGGATAAAGCATACCATATCGGCATCCTGCTCAATAGCTCCGGATTCACGGAGGTCACTGAGCTGGGGACGTTTTCCGTCAATACCCTCACGACTTTCCACACCACGGTTCAGCTGGCTCAGTGCGATGATGGGGATGTTCAGTTCTTTGGCTAACCCCTTCAGTGAACGTGAAATGGTACTGACCTCTTCCTGACGGCTGCCGAATGACATTCCGCTGGCATTCATTAACTGAAGGTAGTCAATGATAATAATTTTTACTCCATGTTCGCGTACAAGCCGTCGTGCTTTGGTGCGTAATTCAAAGACGGACAAGGATGGTGTGTCATCCACATACATCGGTGCATCGTATAATTCTTTTATTTTATAATCCAGTTGTCCCCATTCATACGGAGCCAACTGGCCACTCTTGATTTTCTCACCCGGAATTTCGCACACGTTGACAATCATACGGTTGACCAACTGTACGTTGGACATTTCAAGAGAGAACAAAGCCACAGGGATTTTCGCATTTACCGCCATGTTCTTTGCCATGGAAAGCACAAAAGCCGTTTTACCCATAGCGGGACGGGCGGCAATAATCACCAGGTCGGAATTTTGCCAGCCCGAGGTCATTTTGTCCAATGCATGGAAACCGCTTTCCAGACCACTCAGCCCGTCCGTTCGTGCCGCCGCTTTTTGAAGCATCTCATACGCTTCCTGGATGACAGGGTTGATTTGCGTATAATCCTTCTTCATGTTCTGCTGCGAGATTTCGAACAGTTTTCCTTCCGCCTCCTGCATCAGGTCGTCCACGTCTTGGGTCTCGTCGAAAGCCTTTGTCTGGATGTTGCTGGTAAAGGTAATCAGTTCGCGTGCAAGAAACTTCTGCGCGATGATACGTGCGTGATATTCTATGTGTGCGGAAGAGGCTACCTTGCCGCTCAGTTGTGTTATATAAAAAGGACCGCCTGCATCTTCCAGTTCACCGGTGCTGCGTAATTGTTCGGCCACAGTCAAGATATCGACAGGTTGCTGGCGTAAAGCCAATGAGGTAATAGCCGAATAAATAAGCTGGTGACGGCGTTCATAAAAAGATTCGGGACGAAGAATCTCACTTACTAATGAGTAAGCATCTTTTTCTATCATTAAAGCTCCCAATACAGCTTCCTCCAGCTCAGGTGCCTGGGGCTGTAAATGTCCGTATTCGTCAACAGGCTTTGCTTTCGAAGTTTTGGGAGTACGTGTCATTTTTCTCGTTTCTGCCATTGTCATCTGTTTAAAGTAGGGCAAAGATAGAACTTTTTGCTGAGTTGGGCACTCGTCCATTCCCAAAAATAATAAAAGAAATATGAACCTGAATCTACAGAGAAATGAACAATCTGGACAGTAAATGGTTTTTTTATATGGTAAAATGAAAAGTTTGTTCTATATTTGGCGCTCTGTCCGGATAAAAGGTGGCGTGCATCTTTGTAGAACGGGCAACAATCTAACGAAACACACTAAAAATAACTATTTAAAGAACAGAATATGATTACATTTCCTAATGCAAAGATTAATTTGGGACTTAATATTGTAGAAAAGCGCCCGGATGGATACCACAATCTGGAAACCATATTTTATCCGATAAACCTGCAAGACGCTCTGGAAGTGACGCGGCGGGAAAACAATGACAAAGAATACACTTTACACATAAGCGGAGCTCTTTTGGAGGGTGAACCCGAAGATAATCTGGTAGTAAAAGCCTACAAGTTATTAAAAAAAGACTATCCCGGACTGTTGCCGGTAGATATACACATGTACAAGCATATACCGGCGGGTGCCGGACTAGGTGGCGGATCATCAGATGCCGCTTGTATGATAAAGCTTCTGAATGATAAATTTTCATTGGGACTCAGTACGGAACGGATGGAGGAATATGCGGTAAAACTAGGGGCAGACTGTGCTTTTTTCATTCGGAACAAACCTGTTTTCGCTACCGGAATAGGGAATCTGTTCGAGCCTGTGGAATTGTCATTAAAGGGATACCACATAATTTTGATTAAACCTGATATCTTTGTGTCCACCCGGGATGCGTTTGCCGAAATAAAGCCTGTGCGTCCGGCTGTTTCTTTGAAAGAAATTGTAAAGCAACCTATGGAAACATGGAAAAACAGTATGAAGAATGATTTTGAAGATAGTGTCTTCAAAAAGTTCCCTGAGATTGCTGCTATAAAAGATGAATTGTATGATTTGGGGGCAGTGTATGCCGCCATGAGTGGCTCGGGGTCTTCCGTCTATGGTATTTTCAAAGCACCGATAGAGAATGTGGAAGATAAATTCTGTGGATGTTTTTGCAGGCAGAGAGCGTTGGAATAGTGTGGCAGATCAGTGGTTAGTGATTAGTGGACTGCGCTGTCATGCCGCAGGTATTAACCACTAATCACTATAGTCTATCTTTTACATAGTGCCTTGAAATCACAATAGGTACATTTTTCTATGATTTCTGTTTGGGTAAATGATTTTTCCGGATTAAATATTTCTTCTAATAATCCTTGAAGTCGTTCACGGTATTCTTTTTCATATTTACTGAAATCTTCCACAGCCTCTTTGGGTTTTCGTGGCTCGCCCATTTGTATAACGGGAGAATAGGTTTCTGTAGCGGCCCGATGAATATAGAGAAGGGCCGGAGCTATCTTCATCGTTGGTTGCTTGCGGCACATGATGGCGGCATACAGGAACGTCTGAAATACATAGTTGGAACGTTTCTTGTCCGGAATAAACAGAGATTCCACATGGGGTGGGGTGTCTGCATCACCGCCTGTCTTGTAGTCCACAATACGGAGTGTGCCATCCTTGCTGTCCATACGGTCAATAATTCCCCCGATACGTGATTTTATGACTCCTTTGGGTGTTTGTATGTCGATGGGTTCATCCACTTCCATTTCCGATGCAATAAAAGTGAAGGGAGCGTAACGTAAATCATTTTGTAAAAGTTGTTTTAAATATCTTGCAATAACGGCAGAGTTGATAAGTTGTACGCCGTTATATTCCGGTTTCTCGTTTTGCGGAACATTAAAGAATAATTTCTTGAATGCTGTATCCACATAATCTTGCAGCTTCACTTCATTGCGTAGCAACGTTTCCAATGCTTCCTTATTAATGACTTTGCCATGAGTGGTCAGGTCTTTATAAATATGTTCGGCTGCATAATGGAAAATACTTCCGAATGTGGCAGAATCTATTTCTGCACTCACTTCATCGGGGGCGGAGAGGCCGGCTACATACCTATAATAAAATTTTAAAGGACAATCCAGGTAATAATTCAAGGCTGATGGAGAAAATTTTGCTTTGGGATTGGCACGGACATCAAACAGGCTTTGCATCCGGCGCATGACATCCGGGGTCTTTTCTACAGTGATAGGCGAGGTGCCTTGGGGGGACTGTCCGGCCTCCAGAAACTGACGTGTGATGGGGTGAGGCCATTCAATAAGGAATTGCAGCATGAAACGGCTCCATTCGCCGCGGTTCAGTCCGTCCGAACTGGTATTGTACATCAAGGTAATCCTTTCTGCCCGTTGCAGCAGACGATAGAAATAGTATGCATATACGGCAATCTTATGCTCTATAGTAGTCATTCCGAAAGCTTTGCGCAGGTTGTAAGGAATAAAGGAAGAGTCTCCTCCCGATTTGGGAAGCTGCCCTTCGTTGACCGATAGTAATACCAAGTGGCGGAAATCCAGGTTACGTGTTTCCAATACCCCCATGACCTGCATACCAATGGCCGGTTCGCCGTGGAATGGAATATTGGTCGCTGACAAGACCTTGACCAGCAATCGCCGGAATGTTTCGCTTTGTACGGTTAATTCATCTTCTTCTATCAGTGTGCGGAACCGGTTGATGGTGGTATAGGCTTTGAAAAGCGATTCCCGATAAAGTTGGTTGAATGCATCTGTGTCCTCGGTACCGGAAGTGTTTGCCTGGTAAATGCTTGCCACTTGCTGCAAAGTTTCGGACAGGCGTATGCACAGATTCAGGTTTCCGGAAAGCGGAGTGAAAAGCCGGGTCAGGAATTCATCTTTGCCCAATTCGCCGGGTAACGGATAGAAACGGTTGTTTCGGGTCAGTTCTTTCTCCAACAATTCGGCTTGACCGGTGAGTTGGCGGGTATAGGGGTGTTTTAACAGTGTAACAACTGATTGAAACGTGTAGCGGCCGCTTTTGAAATTAAATCCGTGGGTATGCAACTCCAGTAAGGCGATGAGGAAACTATATACAGGAGTTTGCGATAACGGAAATCCCATGGTGATATTGACATGTTTTACTTCTGCCGGCAATGAATGGAGGACCGGTTGAAGCAATGCTTCGTTACACAATACGACTGCGGTTTCCTTTTCCGGTGTAGTCAGATTGTTTCGTATCCATTGAGGCAGGTAACGGGCTTGTGCATTTTCAGTGGAAGATGCGATGTAGTGTACCTCTTTAGGTTTCGAGAGATTTTTGAATAACTCACCGGACAAAGGAGAAGGAAAGTCGCGTAAGTTCCGGCGGATAAACTCTCCGGCTTCATGGGTGACGGCTTGTCTGTTTTCCTTCATATAAAATTCGTCGTAATCCCAATAAAAAACAGCTTTTCCGGCATCTTTCAATTGGGTGAACAACGTATGTTCCACTTTGTTCAGCACATTAAATCCTACAAAAATATATTTCTCGTATGGAAGTTTGTCCACATCCAGATGCTCTATGACGTGACGGTACATCATTCCTTCGTAGGCAATGTTTTGAGAAGCTAAGGATTCACGGAACCCTTTGTAGATGTTCCCCAATACGTTCCATAAAGAGATAAACCGTTCTTTCAGCGCTGTTCTCCGTTCGATGGAGAAGTTCTGGAAGAACTGCCGGATAGCTTCTTCCTGCTCATCATCAATGAAGGTGTAGTCGTCCATTATGTTGCGCAGATCCTGTAAATTGGAAAACAGTTTGTCGGTATCCACTCTATTTTTGTCGGCATCGTCAAAATCACTGATCAGCATTTCTCCCCAAAAATAGAAATCATCCAGTGTTTCCGTACTTTGAGTTTCCCGTCGGAATATCTTATAAAGTTCGCATACCAGTTTTACCGGATCACCCACTTCCCATGGAGAAAGACTACGGAACAATTCGCTGATGCTGACGTATGCGGGCGACCAAATAGGTGAGTCCGACTCTTGGGCGAGATACTCATTAAAGAAAAGTCCGGCACGTTTGTTAGGAAAAACCACGGCTGTATGTGCCAGGTTTCCTTCCGTATGTTTATATAAATCGGCTGCTACCAGTTTCAAAAAGCTTTCCATTATTCTATTTCCTCCAGTTCGTTGTTAAATACATACCATAAATAGCCACGGATATGCTCATATCCCATGTCTGATAATAAATCCATATATTCTTTCACCTGCTTGTTGTAAGCCTTCCGCTTTTTACCGAATTTAAAGTCCACCACAATCACCTCCCCGTCTTTCATCATCACGCGGTCCGGACGGCGGGTTTGCAGGACTCCTTTTTCCCGATAAATAATGGCACACTCATTGTATAGTTCCCAGCGGCCCGAATACCATTCTTTGACTAGCGGATGCCTCAAAGCCCATTCGGTGAGTTTTCGTATTTGTTCCTCTTGTTGTGCCGACTCTATGATTCCTTCGAAACGCAGGCGTTCTATGGCGGGAGGCACATCGTCCGTGGTACGGATTACGGAGAATAGATTATGCAACAACTGTCCTTGCCGGATGTATTTGTCTTCCGTTTCCTCTTCTCCCCGGATAAATTCGGCAGAACGGTTGGACTGTTTGAATTCGATGTTGGTTTCCAGCGTTTCCAGATGGATAGGCAAACGTCGGGCTACAGTCAGCAGCTTGTTGCCGGACACTTGTTTTTCCTCTTCGTGAGATGAGAGATAGAGCGTTCCCAGTTCGTATATTTCTTCTCCGGTGGCATAGCTCTTTCCGGTCATGTCGGATAAGGCATTTCCTAACAATTCGGATACCGTTCCTTTCTGTTCCGCCTTTCCATATATAATCAAGTTCTTTTTGGCACGGGTAAATGCCACATAAAGCAGGTTCAGATTATCCACCCATAATTGCAAGCGTTCATTCAGGAACTCTTCCCGATAAATGGATTGCTGCATGGCTGTGGAATAGTTGATGGGAACAATGTCAAGATCGCTAAACGGAGCTTGCCGGGGAGTACACCATACCAGATGGTTGTAAGTCTCATTCTCCATTTTCCAGTCGCAGAAGGGTAGCAGTACGGTATGGTATTCCAAGCCTTTGGACTTGTGGATGGAGAGAATGCGAATTCCTTCCACCTCGCCGGAAGGGATGGTCTTGCTGCCTAGTTTTTCTTCCCAGTAGGTGATAAAAGCGGATAATTCGGAAGAATTGCTTTGCAAATATTCCGTCACGGCATCAAAGAAGGCGCACAGATAGGCATCCTGTTGTTTGATGCAGGACATCTGAAACAGATTGAAAAGTTTTTCCATCAGTTCATACAGTGGCATGAGGCGAAGCTGTTCCGCTTCTTTTATGAAATCGAATGGCAGATAATCATCTATTTCGTTCAGCAATAGAGTGTTGAGATCTATTCCTTTATGTAATACTTCATTCTGATAAGCAGCAGCCAGTTGCGCTTTGGCAATCCGGTTTCCGGGTTGTGACAAGTAGCGCAGGCCATCCATTATCATACATACCGCCAGTGAGGCATCCAGTCGGAACGCCTCATCGGATACGATTTTGTAAGAGGTGTTCTTGTCGAAGTAATCGGCTATTAAAGGAATGCTTCTGTTCTTGCGCACCAGGATGGCAATATCTTTCAGTTGCACGCCCTGCGCCACAAGTAGCTCCACTTCTTCTCCTAGGTGGTACAGGGTGTTTTCCATATAGGTCATGTCTTCCGTATCCGATAGAAATTCCACTTTGACATACCCTTTTCCGGGATCTTTGTATGTTTCCTGACACACGTCGTTGTAGGCTTCCTTCAGTTCCTTGCATTCCTTTTTTTGTTCTTCCTTATAAATGTTGTTCAACACCTCGCAGGCGGCTGTAAACACTTCGTTGTTGAAGTGAATGATGTTTGCAGCGCTCCGGCAGTTGGTGGTCAGTGTCTTTACTTTGACGGGAAAGGCTTCGATGTTTGTTTTCAGTCCGTTCAGTATGCCCCAGTCACCGTTTCTCCAGCGGTAGATGGATTGTTTCACGTCTCCTACAATCAAGCTGTCTGCTCCCTGAGACAAACCTTCGAGCAGCAACAGACGGAAATTGTCCCATTGCATACGCGAAGTATCCTGAAATTCATCAATCATTACGTTGCGTATGGTTGTTCCTATCTTTTCGAATACAAACGAGGAATCTCCTTCTTTTACCAGGTTATGAAGCAACGCGTTGGTATCCGACAGCAGGAAGCGATTGTTCTCATGGTTCAATTCGCGTACCTCTTCGTCTATATTGGCCAACAGACGGATATTGTTTACGTGGCGCAGGGAGAGTTGGCAGGAATTGGCCAGCATATTGTTCCGGCTTCTATAT
>ENA-ORUW01000307-ORUW01000307.1-human-gut-metagenome-genome-assembly--contig:-NODE-307-length-55817-cov-18.506940_pt1 | contig 55817 bp, 35 predicted proteins | sample MGYA00242088_ERZ509227 | MGnify/ENA primary metagenome ERZ509227 (study PRJEB26280, sample SAMEA2338816) | human gut metagenome | biome: human gut; feature: human-associated habitat; material: faeces... | reverse complement strand
TTGTATCGGGTAATTTTGAGGGAATTCCTCAGACCGGCGAAGCTGCCGGTATCTTTCACAGAAAGAATTTCTGTGAGTAGACTTACTATAGCATATCTATCCTCTAAAAACAATAATATTTTTCATCCACTCTATTTAGAAAAAACACTGAAACAAAAAGGGGATTTTAGCCGTTCGCTCATTAAAAAACATAGGAGCACGGGAACTGTAAAAAGGGATATGACCGAAATCATATCCCTTTGTTTCGACATTTCAACTTTTTGAAGTGTCTATTTTATTTTCTTTTTTTTACTCTGATTACAGAAACGCCCGCAAACATTGCCACTGCTATGAACATCATCATAAATGGTACTGCAAATGGTGTTGCGTCTCCTGTCTGAACAGTTCCCGGTTTCACTTCCGGCGTTGTCGGTGTTTCCGGTGTCTTTCCTTCTTTCGTCGTCGCTTTCACAGATGCTGCCGCTGATTTATTTCCTGCTGCATCATATGCTACAACTTCGATCGTGTACTCTGTCTTCGGAGTAAGTTTTGCGATCTCTGCTGTAAGAACATCGCCTTTTACTGTTCCGATTGACTTGCCGTTTACAAAGATTTCGTATCTTGTCACTCCTACGTTGTCTTTAGATGCTTGCCATTCAATCTTCACTGTTGTATCAGTTTTATCTGTTACTTTCAGATCAGACGGTTTTGTCGGAGCTTCTTTATCTTCTTCCGGCTGCGGATCTGGTTTCTGCTCTTCTTTCTCTGTCGTCGCTTTCACAGGTACTTTCTCAGATTTATTTCCTGCTGCATCAAATGCTTCTACTTCGATCGTATACTCTGTACCCGCTTTCAGATCTTTCAGCTCTGCTGTAAGAACATCATCTTTTACTGTTTCAGCAAGTTTTCCGTCTACATATACGTTATATCCTGTTACTCTTACGTTATCTGTAGATGCTTTCCACTCAACTTTCACAGTTGTCATTGTTGTCTCTGTTACTTTCAGACCAGATGGTTTTGTCGGCTTTTTTGTATCTTCTTCCGGCTTCGGCGAAGTTGCAAGAAGCGCTTTTCTTGCTTCTTCTAAGTCTTTCAGCGCCTTATTTACCGTCGCCTGATCTTTCGGATTTTCAAGTGCTTTCTGCGCTGCCACATATGCAGCTTCAAATGCATCTTTTTCTTTTCCATCTTCAAATGCGTCTAATACAACTTTGTCTGCATTGTTTAATTCTGCTTCCAATTTTGTTGTATCAACTTCCCCTGATTTCACCGGAGTGATCTTCAAGTTATCAAGTATGAGGTCTTGCTGTCCGTAAGCTCCTCCCGGCTGTTTTGCACCGTTTGCATAAATACCGAACCATGTCTGTCCGCTCTCGCTTCCGGTAACCGTAAACTCATGATGACTTGCTTTGCCTGTTCCTGCCGTTGCCGCAAGGTAATCATTATCTGTTGCGTTGTTAAAACTCTCTCCATCTCCAAGCACAACCGCATACGCAGATGATCCTGCCTCATAATCGAATTCTACTTTATATGTCTTTCCTGCTTCAAATCGGAAGTTCTGCGGAATCGTATGATACAAAAGACCTGTTCTTCCCGAACCGCTTCCGCTGTCGCAGTGCTGTTTCAGCGACCATTCGCCTTCAATTACATCATTGATCGCATAACCACCCCAGCCGACAGATGTATATTTTCCGTTATCCTGAGACAGATGAAGCTGTCCGTCGCCGCCTCTTTGTGCCGGTCCTAAAACAAACGGATAATATCCTGATGTTACGGATTCAAAATCCTGCTCGAAAGAACCGTCTTCTTTATAGTTTTCAATCTTCTTGTCGATAATTCTGATATCGTCAAAGTATGTTGCTCCATCACCTGCCGCACGGCTGATCGTCAATGTTGCAGTTTCTTTTTCCGCTGTAAACGGAACGTAAACTCTCTGCATATAGGAAGCTTCATTGCCGCCTGCATGTTTCTGATCGCTTGCCACATAGTTCTGAGCGATTGATTTCGTCGTATATGCAGACTCTTTGATCGTTCCTGCATTTACTTCTACTGTCGCTTTGCTGTCGCTTCTGTTGTCAACATAAACTTCTGCAACATAATCTTTGCCTGCTTTGAGTCCTGTCAGTTCTGTGCTGACTGCAACGTCTTCTGCCGGGCTTTCGATTGTCAGACGCTGATCGCCTGTCCATGCTTTTGTAACTTTTACGGCATCGTTGTCTGCTCCGCTCCAAACGTCTGCATCCAATTTGTCGCCGTCTGCATAAGAGTTGAATCCCGGATCTTTCACTGATGTCGTCTCACCGAAGTTAACTGTATCGGCTGTCGGCATTTCTTTTCCGTCAGTCACGATTACGTAAGCTGTTTTTGCTTTTGCTTCAAGCGTGATCTGTCCGTTTGAAACCGGAACCGCGATCGCTTCTCCACGTCCCTGATCTGACAGCTCGTACATTGTAAGATTTCCTGTAAATCCGTCCGGCACATTCCATGTAGATGTTCCGCCTTCCAGATTGTAGTGATACAGTTTCGTCTCTTTCGTGTCGCTATCTGTCCACGGAAGCAGATAATAGAAATGATCGTTTGTCGCACTTAAAACTGTTTTATCATTCAATGTGATCTCACGTTCGATGATCTCATCGGATCTTTGTGCTTCATTTCTTGTTACAACTACTTTATCATCACCGTTTTTCAGTGTGATCTGTTTTTCCTGGTTTCCGACCGGTGACTCGCCTTCTGCGTAATTCTCCCAATCGATTACCTGATAGTGCTGAAGGAATTTTGTCGGAAGGTTTTCGGCAAATGTCAGATACAGATAATTATTGAAATCCTGATCTCCGCCCCATCCTTCGAATCCTTCCAGTTTATATCCGCCGAGAAGCGGGTTGTCTGCCGCTCCGCCATGTCCTACCCAGTTAAGAACCTGTACGTCTCTCATGTCGTTTCTGAGGAAACGGATGATGTCACTGTTCAAACCTTTTGTAGCTGATCCGCCGTATGGTCCTTCTGTTGCCCAGTGTGACCATGTGGAATCATACTCGCCTTCGTACGGGAACTCTGTGGAGAATCTCCATCCGAGAGAGTTGATCTCTTCTGCGATTCTTCTTGTCTCCCACGCATTCTGATACCATACGTCAAGATAGATGAAGTCCATATTGTCGGCGCCTGCTTTTTTCACTGCTGCCGCAATCTCATCCGCCGATGCAAGTGTTCCCTGTGAATCTTTTACATATTCGCCTTTATCCCAGTCGAGACTTAAAAGGTTCGTATTGTTAATTCTGTCAAATAACTGTGCAAATCTCTTATATCTTGCCTGTGTTCCGAGATCCCAGATCTTATTGATCACGCGGGACTGGTCAAGCCATCCCCATCCGCCCTGCTGCGGTCCCATGATCATATCATCGTTGAAAGATTTCGCTTCCGGATAAGCTTCCTGTGCATTGACATGGATACCGATTTCTGTATCATACTCATGCGCAACGTCAAGAAGATCTCTGAAATCATCCACGCCGCCTTCTCTTTCGGAGATATCCGCATACTCGGAGTTCGCGGAGTCGTGACCTTCATTTCCGTAACCTTTCAGCATAACAGCCTGCGGAAGTCCGTCTGTTGCCAAAGCAACTTTCTTGATATTGTCCGCTGTCACCGAATACGGGTTTGTTACAGAGCTTCCGAAGTTCATAACGATTCTGTAGTTTACAAGGTCTTTCACATCCTCTGATCCATACGGAACATTGATGATGTCACGATAAGCAACTGCGGCATCCTGCCAGTCGATCGTTTTGTCTTCGTTCATATCCTCTGCGATACAAACTTTTGCATATGGAAGTTCACTAAGCGGGTAGTCATATGTAGCTGCCTGTGCCTGTCCGCCTTTATCTCCCGCCTCGTAATACCACTGAGCGCTTGTAAGGCTCATTGTGTCAGCTCCGCTGTTCATGATGACTCTCAGATCGTCTTCTGCCTCTGAGTTGCTGAACAGACCTGCGCTTAAATTCTTGTTTGTCAGGAATCCATATACATATCCTACAGATTTCTGCGCTACGAATCCATCGTCAAATGTAATAAACTTATCTCCGCTCTTCTTTGTATCCGTGCTCTTAACAGCGCCTGCAAATGAAGCGTTTTCTTCTACCTGATCTACAGACAGAAGATTCAACTGCGGAATATCGATAGACGCTGTCTTCGCTGTTCCTTCTTTGCGGTCGATCTTTGTGATCTTCCATGTAAGATCATTGTCTTTCACACTGATCTCGACCGTCATGTTCATATCGATTTTTGCTTCTTCATTTTTGAGGGTCATTTCATAAGAAGCTTTCGCCCCTTCAATCTTAGCCTTCACTTCAGGAGTAATCTCCTTGCCGTTGATCACAACTGTATTCACCTTTGCAAGATCTGATTCGTTTCCACGGAAGTAAACGTCATCTTTTCCTTTTACTTCATATCTTGCAACAACCGGGAAGTTCGGTCCTACATACACTTTCATGTAATCAGACTCGATGGATTTATAATTCTTAAGGTCGATCGGCGTTTTCTCGGAAAGTGTAAAGTTAAATACATTTTCTCCTTCCGCCGCATCCTGAACTTCAACCTCTTGTGTTATCGCTTCGTATCCCGGACAACTTGCCGCAGCTGTATAAGTTCCCACTTCAACATCTTCGATCTGATAAGCTCCGTTATCATCTGTTTTTGCTGATTTTGAACCAAAACGAACCGTTGCGCCTTTTAATGCCGCTCCGCCGTCTTTTGCCGTTACAGTTCCGGAAACAGTTGCGAGATTGATGTATTCTGCAGACTGTGACTGTCCGTCTCTGTCTTTTGCAAATCCCCATGTATCTTCCATACATGCCGTCTCATTTACTTTCGCATCTGCAAATTTCAAAGACTGGTTTGCCGTTTTCACCATCACGCCCGGATGACCTTTTCCTGTGTTTGTTTCCAGCCAGTTTCCTGCGTTCTGATTGTTCGTTGTTCCGCTGATTCCGTTGACTGTAACCGTCAGAGCTTCCCTGCTCATCGTAACAGAGAACGTCATCTCTTTTCCGTTTTCCGGAGTCTCGAAATCACCGTTCAAACTTCCGTATGAGCCTGAGCCGTTCTGCCAGTACCACTTGGAAGATGAATCATATCCGATATACAGGAAATCATTATCATTTACATATGAATAGAAGAAACCGAAGTTTCCGCTGTTGATCGGTGTAAATGACAGACTGAATACGTCTGCCGGCTTGATCGTACGATCTTTGTCAAGCAGAAGCGCCGGTCCTGTTGCTCCCGCATAGCTATGTCCTCCGCCGTTCTGAGAGCCTGTCCGGATCGTGATCCATTTACGTCCCGCCGGAACTGTTTCTTCGTACTGTGCCGCCGGATCCCATTCCTGACCTGCAAGATTATCTTTATACAATTTCCATGTATTGAGATCCTCTTTTGTCTCGCCTACAACAACATCATTAAAATAAACGTCTGTGTATGCATCTCCGAATGTCGCGCCTCCGACTCCGACTTTACCCTGAACGTCTTTAAGAGCGACAAAGTTCGCCTCCGTTACAGTTGCCTTTGTTCCATTGACGTCAATTTCAAGGCCATTATCTTTATAGCTTAACTTAATTTCTGCCAACTGACCTTTTTCAAGTCTCGGAAGAGCAAGCGTATCATTCTGCCAAGCCTCGTTTCCGTCCTTTTTGTACTGCCACTTCCAGCTTCCGACATCATACATCAGAAAAGCCCAGTTATTGTCATCTTTATACTTTGTGACAATACGAAGCCTTGTTTTGTCTACGTCGCTGTTAAGGCGAAGTTTCAAACTATATGCCTGATCTGTATAATCAGCTTTTTCTGACAAAACAAATGCTTCAGGTGTAGCGCTTCCGAAATGTCCGTTTGCATTACCGCTTCCGGATTTCAGATGTCCCATCGTGACCGGCTCTGCCTTGACAGATAATGCCGGAGCAGCGCCGAGCACTGTCGTCACTACCATCACGAGCATGAGAAAAGCGGCAGTTACTTTGTTCCACTTCTTTTTCATTATCCTCTTTTCCTTTCTTTAAATTTTAATATTAGCTCCTTCAGGACATAGAAAGAGCATCCTATCTTATATATCATAGCTCTTTCACTTTTTTCAGTATTTGCACTTTTTATCTTTAATGTTGCTCTTTTGTGTGTTTTACTTGTTTACGCTTATTTTACACCTTTATTTTTGTATGTATTGCACAATATATTGCCTCTCAATTTGTAACTATATCACATATTTCTTCTGTTCTTTATACAACAAGAGGGAGCTTCCCACTAATACCTCAGTGAAAAACTCCCTCTTGTAATGTCCTTATTGATCTTAATATATCTAATGTCCGCAATGTCCGCCACAGGAATCGTGACCTTCTCCGTGTCCTCCACAGTTTTCATGATCGCCATGATGATCTTCTCCGTGGTGGTCGCACATTACGTCAGGATTATATGAAAGGTTTCCTTCAATCAGCGCCTGAACCGCACTATCCGCAGAACCTGAAACTCCTCCATACAGTTTGATACCAGCCTCTGCAAGTGCGTTCTGCGCTCCTGCGCCGATTCCTCCGCAGATAAGAACCTCTGCGCCTCTTTCCCGTAAAAATCCTGCCAAAGCTCCATGACCGCTTCCGTTCGTGGAAACAACTTCCGATGATTTCACTTCGCCGCCTTCAATTTCATAAAGCTTAAAAGCTTCCGAATGTCCGAAATGCTGAAAAATCTCTCCGTTTTCATAAGTTACTGCTACTTTCATTTTATTCATCCTCTTTCTTTATAATATAATCTTTTTCATTAGCGTAATGATTCCGCCATGACATACCGAATACTGTAAATTTATTTATCTGTACCGCCCTTCTCTGTCTCGCCTGCGATAACTTCCGCTTCTTCTGTCGTCCACCTGACGGTTTCTTATTTGGGTATTTTTTCTCCTGACTGCGCTGCTCTGTCGCCGGAAAGCATTTTCTCCCGTCTGCTCTGTATTTGACCGCCGGCGCTCTGATGCCCTTTTGCGCTTTCTCGCAAGCTGTCTTGCTCTCCTTCGTTTCACTTGCCGATATTTCAGCAGGCTAAAAAGAACTGCCGACAAAATGATTACCAAAAGAACTACCGCTATTAACAGCTTTACATATACAGGCATCTCTGTTTTTTCTTCTTTATCCGTACTTTTCTTCCCGACGGCTTTCATTTCCGGCTCAATATTATACCCTGTTTCTTCCTTAATATAATCTGCCGTCAGTTTCACTTCTACAGTTCCGACATTTTGACCTTTGTATAAATAGGTCAGCTTTCCGGCGGCATTTTGCCTGTCAGTAATCGTAATCTCATGCTCCAGAGATGAAACGTCAATTCCTTTCGGCAAAACAACATATGCATCTTCCGTTTTAAACTTCCTGACGCCATCGGGCTTGTCGTGTTCATTCAAAAATACTTTGGAAAAATTCGCATATGCATAATCAAACATTGCCCTTGTATCTACATACACATCTCCCTGATCTTCCAAGACAACGGCAACAAGCTGCATGTCTGCATTATCCGCCATAGTCACAAGAGTCGTTTTTGCCTGATCTGTATATCCGGTCTTGCCGCCCGTACAATAATCATAAGAATAGTGCGCCCCTTCCCAAAGCATCTTGTGATTTTGCTGAAACGTTCTGGATTCATTCACAAGGTTTGTAGGCGGGATCGTATAATTTAAAGTCTGAGTTACTTCCCGAAACTTGTCAAACTGATAGACTGCCGAGCCTATCAATGCCATGTCATGCGCCGTCGTATAATGGTTTTCATCATGCAGACCATTTGCATTCGTCCAATGAGATCCCGTACATCCAAGTTCCTCGCAGCGTTCATTCATTTTCTGAATAAATGTCTCAAAGCCTCCGCCCATCTTTTTGCCGACACTTTCTGCAATTGCATAAGATACCTCATTGGCAGATGCAAGCAACATACCATACAGCGCATCGTTCATACTGAGTATTTCTCCCGGAGTCATGCCGATACTCGCATCTCCGTATTCCAGAAACGAAACGCTGTCTTCGGAAAAATAAACTTCGTCATCCGGATCTGCATTTTCCAACGCCACAAGCGCTGTCAACAGTTTTGTAATGCTTGCCGGATAATGCTTATCGTTTATTTTTTTTCCGTATAAAATCGCCCCGCTGTTCATCTCCATAACAATCGCCGAATTTGCATATACATGCGGTCCCTGCGGCCAGTTTTCCAAACCGTTTGTCTCAGGAACGGCATCATATGCCGCCTGTTTCTGCGCCGCGATCGGGTCAACTACATCTTCTGCGTGTACGGCTCTTGACGGAATCAATGCTGTGCCGATCACACAGACTGCTGCCAGCACTGCCGAACATATACGGTTTCTATATTCCCTCATTATAACCCTCCACATCGATATAACCCTTCAGATTATTTTTCTCCAATGATTCATTATAACGATATTCTTTTTGTTTTACAAGTTTTAGATTTTCCAAAGTATTTTCATCCGCTTCCGGAAGGGATGTCAATTTTCATGGATGGGTTTCGGCATTTTAATAATTCTCTGCATGTATTTCAAAATAACTTCTCGGATGCGCACAAGTCGGACAGATCTCCGGCGCCGCAGTTCCTACTACAATATGTCCGCAGTTTCTGCATTCCCACACTTTCACTTCACTTTTTTCAAATACTGACGCCGTCTCTACATTTTTCAGCAGCGCTCTGTATCTCTCTTCGTGGTGCTTTTCTATCTCCGCCACAAGACGGAATTTTTGAGCAAGTTCCGGAAATCCTTCTTTCTCGGCAGTTTCCGCAAAACCGGCATACATTTCTGTCCATTCATAGTTCTCGCCTTCTGCCGCCGCTTTCAAGTTATCTGCCGTATCTCCGATCCCGTTCAATTCTTTAAACCACATTTTTGCATGTTCTTTCTCGTTATCCGCCGTATCCCTAAACAACGCGGCAATCTGTTCATACCCTTCTTTTTTCGCCACAGACGCAAAATACGTGTATTTATTGCGCGCCTCCGACTCTCCCGAGAAAGCATTTCTTAAATTTTTTTCCGTCTCTGTTCCTGCATATTTACTTCCCATGTTATTCACCTTTTCTGCTCCTCTCAAAAGAAACAGCCTTTCCTTTTTATATCCTATTATAACACAGTCAGCTTATATTAAACAATTTAACATGCAGATCCGTATATTATGTCAGTTTTTCCTGTATATTCTTCTTTTTCTACATAGAATTATAAACGCTCCCGAACTGAATATCAGTAAAAGCAATAACAAAGCCGCCGAGCTTGTATCTCCTGTTTTCGCTCCTTCCGTCTTCTCCGTTTCCGTATTTTTATCCGGCGTTTCAGGATGCTGCGGCGCTTCCGTGATCCACTCGCTTTTTGGTTTCGTTACAACATCCCATATATAGCTGCCGTCTATTTCTTCCGGAATACTGATCAGATACGGCGATGCCTGATAACTGCCCTGCTTCTCATCGGTCCACACCTTTGTCTGGGCGATCAAATACAATCCCTGTTCTAATCCGCCGATCATCGCGATTCCATTCTCGTCCGTTTTCAAAGCGTTTCCCTGTATACTTTGCCGAACCGCATAGTTATATAACTGCTTTGCCTGTTCGTTTTTTTCAGAAGATTCGATTCCTTCCAGAGAAACTCCCGCATTACCGAAATCTCCTGCAAGCGTCCACTTTCCATCCTCCATCTTTCCGACAAAAAAAACAGAAAAATCCGCATTTGCAAATACAACCTCTTCATTTTCCTGTGTCCTTCCATGATATTCAATCTGGATAGAACCTACATTTTCCGCCCGGCAGGATAAGCTTGGAATCAGTATTCCGAATACAGTCAAACAACCTACAAGAATATTTTTCCATCTATTTTTCATTTGAAACATGATCTTCCCTCCGTGTTTTTTCTCTCTTTTTCTTTCTCTTTTTCACATACGCAGCAACACCGCAAAAGAACAAAATAAGAAACAAAATGAAAAGTCCTATAAATAAAACTTTCATCTGGAACGGTAATCCTATTGCGATTTTTTCATCCGGAACTTTTTCCACTGCCTCTTCATAAGGAATCCTATACCCCCTTACAAGAAGCCTGTGTGTATTCACCGCATAGGGTGTACAAGTAACTAATGTAACATAATCTTTTCCCGGTACGATCGTAAGCTCCTTTGTGTTTTCCGGCAGCACAGTAAGTATCTGATCTACTTGATAGGCAAATGTTTCACCGAGAACTTTAATATAAAAGATATCTCCTTTTTCCAAATTATCCAGATCCGTAAACAACAACTTAGAAGGAAGTCCCCGATGCCCGGTTAAAACTGCATGGGTACTTTCCCCGCCTATCGGTAAAGACGTTCCCTCAAAATGGCCTACTCCCGACTGAAGCACCTTTTCTTCTGTTCCGTGATAAATCGGAAGTTCTGCATTAATCTTAGGAATACGGATATATCCGATCATTCCCGATCCGTTTACATTTAACAGGCTTTGATATCTCTCGTCTACCTCTTTCTTTATAGATGAAAAAGGATCTAATAACTCAATATTTCCCAAAAGTTCTTCGTTATACTGTCTTGCTGCCTCGAGCATTTCACGCTTGTCACTTTCGCTTAACCGCACTGCGTTTTCATCATAATCCGAAATCACTTTTGAGCCGTTCTTTTCATAAAGATAGTTGCTGACTGTCGGATATAACAGTACGGAGAATGCAATAATCAATCCTATCACGCGAAAAATATCCCCGATATAAAATTGTTTTTTCTCTGTCTTTTTTCTGCGCATCTTTATTTCATTCTCCCTGCTGTTATAATGAATGGGAAGACTGCCCGAAGGCAGCCCTCTCATCCATATGTCTGAATTATAAATGATTAAGCACGTTTTCTTCTGCTGATCACGAAGCTTACCGCAATACCGAGAATCATCACAACTGCAATCACTGTGAAAATTACAGTACCCATTCCACCTGTTTCCGGAAGAATTGTTCCTGAACTGTTTTTAATGTCGATGATCTTATCTTCTTCATTAGCTCCATCTTTTGAAATTGTCCATTCTGCATCTCCTGTTTTCGTAATTGTGACTTTGACCGGAGCTGGCAGTTTATTGTATCCATCCGGCGCCTGTGTCTCCACTAACCAGTAATCTCCTGCTGCAAGACCATTCAAGTGTAAGTTGTATCCTTCACCTACCACTGTTGCTTTTGTAGTCATATCCATATTACTTGAAGCTGGATCTACTACATAACTTCCATCATTGCCTGTTACTTTAACCGCATCATCACCGGCTTGATTTGCTGCCTCTACTGTTCTGTATAAACGAAATACTGCGCCTCCAAGTAAAGCATCTTTTGTATCTGTCTTCTTTACATCCAATGGATATGTCGGTGTTTTTACTACGTCCGGTGTTGTTGTAGTTATGTTATTCGGATCGTTACCATACTCTAAGTGAGCGCTGTTGTTTGTCTTTACTACGGCATCCTTATTCACTTTTGCATAGTATGTTACTGTAAATTCCTTTCCCTTGTTATTTGTCTGCTGCTCTTTAATCCACGCAGATAAATCCAAAGTCATTGTGCGGTTGTTATCTCCGCTTAATGTAGCTTCCTTTGTCTCAGCCTGGTCTTCACCAATCTTTACAGATACGTTATAGGATGTGCCTTCCTGTGCTGTACCAGCTGCATCTTTTACAAAATCAAGACCATCTGTCAATGTATCGTGGATTTTGTATGTATACTGCTCATATCCTGTTGTGTCCGGGATTGTTCCTTTAATCGTATAAGTTACAACCTGTCCGATTTCAACAGTTTCAGCATCTGCTGTTTTCTTAATATCCGGAGCCTGACCTTTCAGGTTCACAGTTGCATTAGTTTCATCTACAGATACGAGAGATGACTGAATCTCTTTTGTTCCTGTCTGATATACCAGATAGTAACCATAATCTAAGTTTTCAAACTTATATTCTGTAACCTCGCCTAATTTTCCGGAAGTTGCAGTTTCTGCCGTTCCTTTTTTCAATGCAGCTACTGTGAAATCATTTGCAAATGTCTGAATCTCATCCTTTTTTCCGGAAACTGCATTGTAATAATCTTCATCAGTTGAAGTCTCTTGCAGATTTAAAAGCTCTTTTAAAATATCTTTGTATTTCTCATTGACTGTATAAGCATAATGTGTATCGCTTACACTCAAATCAAAGAGCTTATAGACTTTAATTGTCTGACCTTTTAACGTATTTCCTTCATTAACCTTTACTGTCAAATTTCCCGTTTTTGTTTCGCCTGCGGCAAAAGCAGTTGTTGCCATTGCCAGTGTCATGATGGCTGCTAAACACAATGCCATCATCTTTTTGATTGAGTTTTTTACTTTTCTCATTCTTTGTGTCTCCTTTTCTTTTTGTTCTTTATTTATAGCTACTCTGACTTCTTGTGCTTTTTCTCTTCCTGTATTCCGTAGCTGTCACTAAGCAAAGAAGCAGAACACCTAACGTGTAGAGCAAGGCTTTTCCCATTCCTCCTGTTTCCGGAAGAAGGCTGTCAAACCAGTTTTTCGTATTTGTCACCGTAATACTGTATTTACGATCGCCTTTGTAAGTTATTTCTGTTGTATATCCGTCCACTTTCATCTCGCTGACATGATATGTGTAATAATATTTCTTTCCATCCGTGCCAACATGATATGCTGTATATTCAGCTCCCGTAAGAACCTTTTCCCATATATCCGATGTTTGTGCATCTTTTTTTGTCAAAGTAACTTCTTTATTGAAGTTTGTATCTACAACCGGTTTTCCGTCTTTTTCATAGCTTCTTGTAATGTTAAAGACAACCTCATTCGGACGATCTTTTTCCTCGTCCCTTTTCCAAACCTTTTTCAGACGAAGTTCAATGAGATCCTTACACGGGTCTTGAACATCCGGCGCTTCCTCATTGCCGCCCGGTTCTGTCGGACTGCTTGCCGTATTGTTCATCAGAACAGCCATCGCGCCGTCCTCCTGATACACATTCACAGGCGTTTTTCCTGCACTGCCACTCATCTCAGCACCTTTCAAGTCGGTAAACTTCACAACTTTGTTTTCCGTCATATGACGAATGGTATATACGTTTTTCCAAGCATCTGATGTTTCATAGTTGTTCTGAAGTTCATTACCTGATTTACCAAGCAGCTTCTCATATGCGGTATCACCATTACGATAGATCCGGTAATAGTTTTCATTGCCTTCAATGCCTTCCACATCGTTAAATTCCCAGTTGGATTTGAGACTTGACTTTCCGGTAAACGGTCCGGTCAGATCCTTTGCCCCTCGAACAACATCTGCAAAGAACATGTTGTTGTTTTCAAGTAAGCCTTCGTTGTTCCATCCGACGAAGCCTCCGGCAATGCCGGATTCGCCTGTGCCGTTGACCTTGTTTCCGGCGCCGCCTCCATAGACGTCATAGCCGTCTGCAATACCTATCACTGTACAGGAATCAATCTTTGTACGGTTCGCCTTTATGAGTGAAATGTTGATTTCATTTTTCAGGCTTTCCTCATCGATCGTACCGCCCTCAGAGCAGTTGATTTCGATTTTACTGTCTCCGATATAGATGGTTGCAAGGCTCTTATCCTCTGCTAAGCCAACCTTAATATCCAGTCCAAGCAGATTCAGCGATACCAGTTTCCCGTCATATAAAGCATCAATTTCAATAATGCCTAAATCAATTTTAATTACCTGACCTTTTTTTAGTTCGTCTAACCAAAGCGCCCTCAATATCTGATTTACAGCCTTCACTAACCCTTGAACCAACTTGGAATCCAGATTAATATTTGCAAGATAAGCAAAGGTTGTTTTTCCTGCGAAGCCTCCGGCAATCTGGCCGCTTGTCACCTGTTTTAACCCGTTGACTTTATTTTCTGACAATCTTCCCAGATCCGCATATCCGGTAAATCCTCCGGCGATTTCTGATTTCTCTTTCTGGTCTATCGTATTATTACTGTGTACCGTAAAACCTTCTGCGACACCTTCGACACTGCATCGGTCTACATGAGAACCGAAGACATCCATCACACCTGCTCCTGCGCTTAATAAGTCGCCCAGCGCGCCTAAGTTATCCAGATCTACCGTACCACTCTTTCCGAGATGTCCAATAAATCCTCCGGTGTAGTTCATACCGTTGACCTTGCGAAGATTTGTCACTTTGGAATCTTTGACAGAACCGTTAAGCAATGCGCCTCCGAATCCTCCGGCTGAACCCGAATAAACAGGATCGTTGACATATTCTGATTTTTTACTGTCTCTTGCCTGCACTTCCAGTCCTGCTTCCGCCGAACCCGACGCATCGGAATGATAAACATAACTTCTAAACGTATCTAATACGCTCGTTCCTCCAAGAGTCAATAGGGCGCTCAATATACTTGTATTCCCATTACTTACTTGCAATATTGCAGATACATCAGCCAGTCCCAAAAATCCTCCGGCGTATTCTCCGCCTGTCACACTTCTGACATTCGATACATGAACGCCGCTTTCCGGTTTATTCAATTCTCCGATAACAGCTCCGTTGATCTCTCCTGCGAAACCGCCCGCCGCCTTTGCATAGGCTGTATTGCCTGTATCGTTTGTATAGGCGCCGTTGATAATGATTCCCCAATCATCCCACGCTTTGACATCTGCGCCTCGCACTGTAGAAATAGTTGCATCTAATAACTGTGCAAGATCTCCCGGAGTTCCGATCAGATGCTGAAGCAATCCGCCAAGTAACCCTTCACTGCTTGCCGTGTCTAAATTCGCCGCGCTTGCCGGATCAATCTGACCGGCAAATCCGCCGATTGCTTTCGTACCTTCCACTTTTCTTAAGTTTGCCACAAAGCATCGCTGATTGTTCGGATCCGGTACGGCATCTGTTGCACCGTATGTACTTGCCTCAGACCAGTTGCCCCAGATCTGTCCACCAAGCATATGGCCGACATAGCCTCCGGCATAACCGACTTTTTCTATTTTCAATGTAGAATCCTTCACCGGGATGCCTGTCGCTTTTACTGTCATCCCTGACTGGAAACCGGTAATATCCGAATTTCTTATGACCGGAACGAACGTCTGCACAGCACTGATAGAATTTGTAATATCCAAACCAATCAAAGAAATCTTTCCGACTTCTGCAACGCCGCCGGTTTTCATTTCTCCGGCAAAGCCTCCTGCGCTCTTGTATGCGATCACAGATTTCGCATCCCATGCATGAGCACCTGTAACGACTCCTGCTTTCATGCGTCCGACGTATCCGCCGGCTACGCCTGCCTCCATATCCTGTGTGCCGACACTCGTTCTGCCTGCCTTAACATTGTAACCATAAGCATATTGTGTGATTAATGCCTGTAACTGTTCTTCAGTCTCAACAGGTGTACTTGGGAACTGATCTCCGTAAACACCGTCGCTGCCGACAGCCTCCGCCCACTTGTTCCATGTGTCCTTATCTACTTTTCTAAGCGGTCCGTAAACGGCTGTATTTGTTTCTGTCGGATAGACAGCTCCGAGAAGACTTAATACATTACTTGTCTCCAGCAGACCAAACAAAAGCTTTAAGTTTCCTGTTCCTGCCAAATCCGCTGTTTCCATCAATCCGGTAAATCCTCCGGCAAACTCACCGCCGTATACGGAACGGATACGGATGGCAGCACATTCCTTGCCACCTTCGGTGGCATTTCCTAAGATTCTTCCGCCATGGTTATAACCTACATAACCTCCGGCAAGACCTCTCACACACTGGGTATCGGTAAGCCCCTCTGCACGAACCGCACCGCCGCAAGGCACACTGCTTGTCTGACTGTCTTCGATAATCGGAATAAAAGACTGCACCAGACTGGCAAGACTATCTGTTACATTTAACAGTCCATCTAAAATACTGGAATCCTCGATTACGGAAGCAACATTTCCCGGTTCCATGATACCGGCATAACCTCCGGCTGCCTCGCGTCCGATGATATAGTTGAATAAATTGGCATCACTGTTTTTGATGATGGTACCGGACATTTCTCCGATAAAGCCTCCAGCTTTTCCTAACTTCTGATTCTTATCATCTCTGCCATCTGCCAGTACGGAATAACCGCCGACACATCCGTTGACATCGGAGTTTTCAATGGTAGACGCCACTACATCCAGCGCCTTCAAAAGATTCGTCAGCTGAATGTTCCCAAGAAGCTTTAATCCGCCTCCGACTGCTGCCGCGGAATCAATATCCACACATCCTGCATAACCTCCGGCGTATTTTCCACCTTTGACCGCATATTGCGAATCTGCTCCGAAATAGCTGTCTCCATTTGCAGATTCCAGACTGTCACCCGGCGGAGTCACCTTCGTATGCTTTAAGGAAGTTACATCCGAATCTTTGATCTGCACACCGCCGCCATATCCAAGATAGCCTCCCGCATAGCTGTCCGTATCGGTCGCTTCTACAGTAAATCCTTGTTCTGCCGATTTCACACCTGCCGATTGAATGATCGGGATGTAAACTTGAAGTACATTGAGCAGTTGACTGATATCAAGACTTAAAATATCACCAAGAAGCTTCAGTCCATTTGAAGAAGCCGTTGCCCCTGCGTCAACTTTTCCGGCAAAGCCTCCGGCGTGAGATTCACCCTTGACTTTTTCCAGACCATAAACTGCATAAGCCTCTGTCCTTGTACTGTTATCGACCTTGCCGCTTTGCATTGCCCCGGCAAAGCCTCCGGCAAGCTGTCCTTCCACCTGTGGATTTTCTCCGTTAGCGATAAAGGTTACAGTTGTATTCGTATATTTCGGAAGCAGATACGGCACTAAATTCAATAAAGAGTTAACCTCTATAATACCCGGAAGCTTCAGGTTGCCGTCTTCATCCTTTTGTGCAAGCCCTGCCAGTCCTCCGGTATGGGAACGGCCGATAAAGCCGCCGGCATAACTGCCTTTTGTATCACTGTGCTTTGCGACAACAGATTTTACATTTTTCACATGGGAAGCCTCGACTACCGAAGCAACCGATTCTCCGATAAAACCTCCGGCTGTAAAATCTTCTCCGTCTGTCACTGCCGCTGTTCCGTTAGAAAGAACCGTCAATCCGCTGTCAGCGCCAACCGTTTCACTATTTGTAATCGTTACCTGTATACCGTCTGCCAACGATAATACGTTATTGAGCTTTACAAGTCCAAGTACGTCCAGACCTCCGGCTGACGCAAGACTTGAAGCTCCGGTTCTTCCGGCAAAGCCGCCTGTATAGTTGCCTGCCTGAATACTCTGAATACCGCTTATTTTTACAGTATCGGCTTTTCCGCCAAGCATCAGACCACACGCTCCTGCAGCATATTTTTCTGTCGCCGTCACCGTCCACTCTGTTCCTTCTACAGAAATGTTTGATAACTCAAACGGTATAAACTGCCCTACGCCAAGCGTATTGTTTAACACACCGATTGCATCTGCTGTCACAACGCTTCCTGCGATTCCTCCGGCATATCTCTTTGCATTTATCTGTTTTAATCCTGTTACATTTCCGCCGAAAGTAGTTCCTTCAGCGATAATCTTCACACCGTCGCCCTGACCGATCATTCCTCCGGCATAATCTCCGGCACTCTCGATTACAAGGCTGTTTCCCGCTACAGTGCATCCGTATATCTTTGACGGCATCACGCCTGCTAAAGTTAAAAGCTGGTTTTTCTCAGCTTCATTTCCTGATGCCAGTACCTTTTCTAACAGCTTGGAAACCGAATCTACCAACGTCGGCTTCTTCTCGTCCTCGCCGCCAAGAGTTGTACCGAATCCGATCGTTGCTCTTCCGGCAAAACCTCCGGCATACTTTCCTGCCTTTACCTTAGAAAGACCCGATACAGTTGAACTACTGCTGATACTGTTTGCCATAGCGCCGTTAAATCCGCCGGCATAAAATTCTTTCGCTTCAATAACAAGGTTCTGACCGCTGACTGTACAGTTTTCCTGTCCTGATTTCGCATCGATCTCATATAGTGTAATTCCTGCATCGTTTAAAAGACCTTTAATAATAGCGTCGCGCTCTAAGCCTGCAAAACCGCCTGCGCCGTTTTTCGCCTGTACCGATGTAAGCCCTGAAACGGAACAATTTGAAATCTTCGTACCTGTCTGTATTCCGACAAAACCACCGTTATAATCCTGCGTGGCATTACCGATTGTTCCATTCATAAGCGTCACACTACAGTCTGTAATGACCGGATTGTGATATCCTATCGGAATCAACTGACCGAGCGGAACGTCATTTTCTAATAAAATAGTAATCAAGTCACCCAGTCCGACGCCCGGAATAATGTTTAAAAGAGCAGACAATACTTTTACAACTGCACCGCTCAAACCGGATAAAACGTCATATTTTTCTACACCTTCCGTAAATCCGACAAAACCGCCGGAGATACCTTTTGCACTAGTAACAGAAGCTTTATCTACCTTACAGTTTTCAATGTGGACATCTCCAACAATCCTTCCTGCAAAGCTTCCTGTGGCAAACAAATCCGGACTTTTCTGCTTCAATGTCAGAAGGTCTCTGATAACCTGACCTAATTTCAAATCACCGATGATTGGCAGTAATGCACCCAAACCTTCCAGCAATTCACCGACCAGTCCGCCTAACAATCCCAGAACCCCTTCTATAAGAGAATCTACATTATTATCCACCTCTGTAGATTGATTATTCACACTCACCTGTTCCAAGTGAACATTTTTCACCACTGCCGTTCCCGCAGACCCAAGTGAATCCTCATTCAGCTTATTAGAAATTGTACCGAAAAAGCCGATGCCACTTGTATTTTTCAGATCAAGAAGACCGGTCTGCTCCACATGAATGTTTTTAATCGTAGGCACGCTGCCCGCCTGCATATTCAGGCGTCCTTCCATCTTTCCAGAAAAATGAAGCGGTGTCCAGTCATCATCTTTTCCATTGGAATGTTCTCCCTGCAATAAGTCAATATCTCGGAAAATAATATAATTAGCATCCGGAGAATATTTTAGCGATTTTAATTCATCGCTTACTTGTGATAGAGAAGGATAGCTTTGAACGTTGTTTTCATTAAATTCCTTGTCCACGATAACAATATCATCTGTCCGCCCACCGATAAGCGCTTCTAAAAGATCCCCTATTCCCGGTATATTAAACAAAGGTCCCAACAGTGCATGTAAAATGTCACCAAGCAGTTCTCCCAGTGGTCCAAGCAAGAATCCAACTAATCCTTCTTTATCATATTCGATGTTCATCAAACCTTCTGTTTTGTTTGTATTTTCCTTTGAAAAATAGATGAAATCTTTTTGTTCAATTCCACTTTCTCCCAAAGCCTCACCTTGTTTTAGATTGAAGTCGGCATCGCCGGGATAATATGGGGTATATGTTATTTTATCATCCCACGGCCAAGGCAGGTCTACTATGGATTTCACATACAGCATTGGGGTTACTTGCATATACTGATCGCCTTTTTCTTTAGGATTCGCATCTTGTCCGATTGCTCTAAGCTGCCATTCATTTCCGATAAGTATATATGGCTCTCCTTCAACTTTGGTATAAACCTGACCAAGATACTCACGCCCTCCAAGCTGTCCTTCATCTGCCTGAACCGTTGCTTCTTTCCTAATCTTTTCCGCCTTTAGTTCCGGCATCTGTTCTGTGAAAGACGGACTTAACACATAATTATGTTCCTTACTGTAAGTCAGATACTCCTGCGCCGCTTCCGCGCTCTCATCTGCCAGAGTTCCGTCTTTATACAGGAGCTGCCCCATGCCTACTTTTTCAGGAATCATATCATAAGACATAATCGGTTCTTCCGCCGAATTTTCCGAAGCGATCAAGAGAAGCTGATAGTTATTGTAAACATAAACCGTATCGCTTTCTTTATCATACAACGGAGCATCCTCTTTCGGAGTTTCTGCAAATGTTCCGGTAAATCCTTCCGGCAGAGTCCATATCGCTTCTGCAGTCAGCGGGATTTCATTCATCAGCATGTAATCAGCGTCCGACGCGTATGTAACCACCTTCCCGCCGTCAACAACTTCTTCGCCTGTGCCGAACAGTTCTTTCTCTGTATCGTTCATCCGTACAGGACTGCCTGTGCCGATCGCCTGAAGCTGTTCGATGTTGTAAATCTTAATAACGCCGTTTTCATATAAATCTGCGCTTTCTGACTGCTGATCCGATGATTGATCTGTCTGTCCGTTTTCTGCCGAACCTGACTGATTGCCTGATGACTGATCTGCCTGCCCGTTTTCTGCCGAACCTGACTGATTGCCTGACGGCTGACCTGCCTGTCCGTTTTCTGTCGAATTTGACTGATCGCCTGACGGCTGACCTGTCTGTCCGTTTTCTATCGAATCGGACTGCTCGCCTGATGGCTGACCTGTCTGCCCGTTTTCTATCAGCTCTGACTGCTCACCCGATGACTGAACGATCTGCCCTTCTTCTGACACATCTGACTGCATCGACAATTTTGCTTCCTGCAGTTGCTGTATGAGCTGCATATCGATCGGCGGTCCTTTCACCGTTCCCTGCGCCGAAACAGTCATCGTCTGCAGTAATACAGAAAACACCAGCATACATGCTGTTCCTTTTTTCCATACTTTCCACTTGAATAATTTCTTTATGCTTTTATTTTTCACAGTCTTTTTCTCACACTCCCTCTTGTTCCAAAATTTCCTTCAATGAAATACTGAAAAATTGGGTCTCTAATTTTTTCTGGACTTTTGCGTAATATCTTCGCACCGCGCAAAAATCTACCGCCTTTCGACTACAATAAGCATCATCCTCCAGACATCGGTTTATTTTTGTCGTGCTTTCCATAAGGCGTATCACATCTCCCAATGTAATATCTTTTAAAGTCTTATTAAGTCGATATCCGCCTCTTGCCCCCAGATCTGAAGAAATATATTCTGCCTTTTTCAGTTTTGAAAGCACTTTCTCAAGATATCCTCTTGGAATTCCCATTTCATTCGATATCTCTGTAGCGGAAGCAATCTTTTTACATTGCCCCAGATATAAAACAGTTCTGATCGCATAATCTGTTGTCACATTAAGCTGCATAGTCCGCCTCCTCATAAGTTATATACAAAATAAAAAAACGACCTCCATGTGAAAGAATGCCGCCATCATACTTACAATATATAAATCTCTTTTTATATAATACCTCTCAGGTAGGTATTATATTTTTTAACATAACAAATGCCCACATATCTGACTATGTAGGCATTTAAAAGCTTTGATCGCTGAATTCTTTCCTCTGTTCTATTTTTATACTACAGTAAAATTATACCCCCCCCCCCGCGAAAAATTGTCAAGTTTTCTCCCTCAATTTATGTAAAATAATTTATTTTTTTGTACTATTCCGGTTTTTACTTATACAAAACTCGAATTTTGTATGTTTTTCAGTTTTTACATTTTCTTTACAAAATTTAAACCTGTATCACAGTCCCCACACATTTCCCTTAAAATAAAATATAAAAACTCTCTTTCCCACCTCAACACAGGAAGGTCATATGCATTTCCTTCCTTATATAAAATGCAAAAAGAGAGTTTTCATATGTTATATTATTTTCGGTTCTTTTTTATAAACAATAAATCTTTAAATTCATCTAAAGCAATCTCTTTCCCTGCCCTTTTCAAGCGCACGGCTTCCAGCACTTCAGAATAACGTTTTTTCGTCAGAGGGTTTGTTGCCATTGTCACAATGGACAGCAGCAGACAGACAGAAGTTCCTATTACAAATATATTATGAAACCCTTGAACTGTCTGCATACTTTGCACGGATACCGCCGGATTATATCCGACATAATCTATAATCATCCCCAAAACACTGACACCAAACGCAGCGGCTAATTTCTGGGATACGGTTGCCATAGAATAAAACAACCCTTCCCGTCTTTCACCGCTCATCAATTCATCGACTTCTACACAGTCAGAAATCATAGCATAAATAACCTGATACAGTGCATTTAACCCAACTACGAGAATGCTCGTCATAATGATCGGCGCTGCGGTTGAACCCGGTTTTAAGAAAAACAAAGGGAACACGATCATACACAAAAGCCAGATTCCCATAGAAATCGTCCATGAAACAACTTTGGAATACTTCGTAGACCATCGATTGATCGGGAATACCCAAAACAACGCTACGATCCACATAATGATATTCACAAGGGATACCTGCGTGTCGTTCAGGTTCAGGTTATATCTCAGATAATATACCAATACTCCGAGAAAAATCGCCTGTGCCAAAATTGCAAATATAAACGCAATCGTTAAATGAAGAAACGGCTTGTTCCGAAGAGGACCTTCCAGCATTTCTTTTATGGAATAAGATTTTTTTGTAATAATATCTTTATTTTCGTATCCTTCACTCGCCTTATAACCGATCCAGATACTAAGCGTACAGATAATGCCGAAAAATGCAAAACATACGGACCAAGCTTGTCTGCTGCCGCCGACAACAGGCTCTAAAAAATCGGTATATGCCATGATCCCGCCGCCGATCGCCACTCCGATGATCGCCCAAAACGTTCTTATTGTAGCCAGCTTACTTCGCAGGTCATAGTTATCGGTAACTTCGCCGCTTAAGGAAGTATACGGAACGTCGATCAAAGTCTGAAATGTATAAAATAACAAAGCAACTATAATAAAATAAATATTCTGCTGAATTTCAACAAAATCCCATGCTGTAAATAACAGCCATGTTACAATTCCGAACGGAATCGCGCACGCTGATAAAAACGGTCTTCTTCTCCCTTTACGGGGATCGCGGTTATCTGAGATGATTCCGACCAAAGGATCTGTAACAGCATCCCATAAAGTTCCGATCGTCATGATCAGACCCGCGAATTTTCCTGACAATCCGACAACATTTGTAAAAAAATACAAGCCATATGTCGTAAACATGGTAAATGTAAAAAGCGTTGCCAAGCCGGGCAGTCCATATGCTATCGCCCTTGCAGGTGACATCCTTTTCATCTTACTTGCCTTTCTTATCTTCTTTTTTCATTCCTGCCACAGCAAATGAGAACGGCTCAATAATCCCCATCAGCCTGTCTATGATCGGTCCGTATGCAACAACTGCGATCAATGTTCCGATTCCCCATGATGATCCCAATGCCACTCCTATTGCAAATAAGATCGCATAAGATATGATCAGACCGATTCCATAACTCTTTTTCACAATATCCGCCGCCATAAAGGCAAAAATATCAGACGTTTGATATCCTAAACCGATCGGAATATAATAAGCCAATGTCAAAATAATAATAATCGAACCTATTAAAATACACGCTATTTTCAGTCCGACACTCATCTCAGGAGCTGTCGGCAGCATCGGTGCAAGAACGTCTAACCAGAAATTTTCAAAAGGTCCTATTAAAAAGCACCATGCAAGAGTTCCTAAATGTACCAAATCTCTTCTTACAAAGAAAAATACAAAAAACATGATTCCTTCAAACACAAGAGCAACAGTACCAAACTGAACGTGAAATACATTTGATAACCCAATCTCAAATGTTGTCAGCGGATCACATCCCCATTCCGGCCAAACCAAAAGCGCTACTCCAAGAGCACAGATGAAAATAGAAGGGATAATTGCGAGCAGCCTTCTGGCATAACTCCAGATTTTTTTCGCATCCATTATTCTTCCTCCCACTGTACCGCGATCGCTCTTACAGGCGAACCGTCGCATCCTATAAGTTTCATCGGCAGTGCGATAACATACGGACGTTCAAAATCGATCTGATCAAAAAATGCCCAGTTTTCTCCGATCATCAATCTTTTTTCAGAGAACAGATCGTGTACCGGAAATTCTGTTCCGCCTGTCTGATCCGCATTGATCGTGTCAATCCCGATAAAGCGAATGCCTTTCTCAACTAAATACTTTGCCACATCTCCGTTTACATACGGATGGTGGAAAAATTCATCTGTTCCTCTTGTTTTATACCAATTTGTATTAAAAAGAACGATTTTTCCTTCACAAATTTCTTCTTTATACGGTTCGATATCTTCCAAAGTGATCGCTTCGTCAGCTTTTTTATCCGTTACTCTTACAACAACAGCTTCTCCCAAGAAGAAATCTAATTCCATATTATCGATCGTTTCACCGCTGTTTGAAAAATGATACGGCGCATCTACATGAGTACCGGTCTGTGTTCCCATCACCAATGTAGATAGATTGTAACCTTCGTTTTCCAGTGTAGTAGCAACTGTAACAGACGGTTCCGGATCTCCCGGGTATATCGGTGTTTCGGCAGTAAATTCCCATGATAAATCTACAATCTTTTTAATTTTTCTCATAATCTCATATCCTCATTATTCATTGTAAGCTTTTTTTAACAGCTCCAAGTAATCTTCTTTCGTAATTTTTCTGGCATTGTCATTTGATAAAACATTGTTCGCAGATCTTTCCGCGATCGCCTCAAATCTCTCTTCCGTGATTCCTTTGATTTCTTTAATTGTAGGAATGTTTAATTTTCTGTTCAAAGCTTTCACATATTCTACCGCTTTCAATGCGTATTGCTCGTCAGACATATTTTCTTCTCTTTCGATCCCCATTGCATCCGCAATATCTGCAAACCGCTCAGGACATGCCGGAATATTAAATTCCATGATATATGGCAGAAACAGTGAATTTGCCACACCGTGCGGCGTATCAAACCAAGCGCCTACTGTCTCGGCAAAAGCATGTACCGCTCCGACATTTGAAGAAATAAACGCCATACCGCCGATCGTACTTGCGATCATCATGTTTCTTCTTGCTTCTCTGTCTTCGCCGTTCTCGTATGCTTTTTCCAGATTCTCTGCGATCATAGAAATCCCTTTCAGCGCCAGAGCATCTGTGATCGGCTGATGTAACTGAACCGTATACGCTTCGATACAATGTGTTAAAGCGTCGACACCGCATGCCGCAGTTAAAGATTTCGGCAATCCGATCGTAATTTCAGGATCACAGATCGCTAAGACAGGAATCATATGAACAGGATCTCCGACTGTCATTTTGTACTGTCTTTCTGTATCTGTTATAACGGCACACCATGTCACTTCTGCTCCTGTTCCCGAAGTAGACGGAATGCAGATCAGCGGAAGTATATTTGTATCCAATTCCGTATCTCCCCACTCTACAGTGGATTTTCCGTTCGTGACAACCGCGCCGACAGCTTTCGCCTGATCCATCGCAGATCCCCCGCCTAACGCGATCAGTGCATCAACATGATTCTTTTTCGCAAACTCTGCCATTTCGTCACAGTCTTCCGCTCTTGGATTCGGCTTCACATTCGTCAGCAAAAAGTTTTCGATTTTCGCATCATCCAAACTTTTCTTTAGTTTTTTATAATGCTCGGAAGACGCTAAAAACGGATCTGTAATAACCAACACTTTTCCAAAACCAAGATTCGCACATTCTTGTCCTGTCGTTTCTATTACTCCATACCCTTCTATAATACGTGTAGCATGAAATAAATTATTAACTTCCAACATACTTTTACTCCTTTTCTGTTTCTATACGTATTATTATATGGTATATTGTTACTATATACTCAAGCCTATTTATAAAATTTCCATTTTACGCAGGAAAGGATTGCTATTATGTACGAAAATCTATTAAATCCAAATGAATTTTCCAATATTTCAGGGGTTTCCAAGCAAACTTTACTTTTTTACGAAAAGAAAAATGTATTTAAACCGATATTTAAAAATGAAAAAGGATTCCGATTTTACAGTTTAGAACAACTTGATATTATAGTAACTATACAGGCCTTACAGACAATCGGCTTGTCTCTCAAAGAAATTCAGAATTATATAGAAAACAGAAACGCCGACTTGATCTATGATCTATACAGCAACAGAATGATCCCTCTGAAACAAACGGTCAATAAATACAATCGGACAATAGAGATGATGCACGTAAAACTTGATCTGATAAATAAGGCGAAGTCTGTCTTATTAGATACGATTTATCTCGAATACAGACCCGCCATCCAAATTGTTAAAAGTAAAGAAATCCCCGCAGATGCAAGCGATACACTCCAATATAAAATCTTAGGAGAACATATGGCCTACCGCAAGGAAAAAGACTACAGCTTAGGACATGCGGTCGCCGGAATCGTAGATATGAAAACAGCGCTGAATCCGAATATCAATAAAACTCAATATAAATATTACTATACAATCCTTCCGTCAGATCACGATGAAAAAGATTATGACATTATTGAAAGCGGAACTTATATCGTAATGTATCATAAAGGTCCGTATAACCAAACTTATCAAGCTTATCCTTTTATGATAGATTATGCCGGAAAGAACCATTTTGAAATCGAATCTATGATCTACGACGAAAGCTTAATAGACGAAACTACGGAGTCAGATCCCGCAAACTACATTACTCAGATATCCATTAAAATAAAAGAAGTAAAAGGGTCAGATTAAGACCCTTTTACTTTCTTCATATGATGAAACAACATAATAAATCTTTTTTTCTACTTTTTGCTTTTTATTTGAACAAAATATAATTTTTATATATTTTGTGGGATTTCTCAACATTTCGTTTTTCATAGCTTATATATTGACTGTTTTTCCCTTACGTTATATCATAATTCTTAGATAATAAAAAGGATGCTATGAATTATGAAGCAAGAAAATTCCATTTATGAAACTACTCTTTTAACAGCTAATCTGATTCAGAATGCACTCATAGAAGAGCGTACTAATTTTTTCTCTTTTGCCAAACATATACATGAAACTGTTGAACTCTATCAAATACTCGAGGGTTCTTGCAATATGCAGATTGGAAATCAAACGATTACTTGTAAGGAAAATGAGTTTATCCTCATCCTCCCTAATGTTGTACATTCCTTTTTTCTCACTTCAGAGAACACTTGTTCTTTTCGGCATGTTCATTTTTCTCCTGAGCCGCTTTCCCTTATCTCTTTAGAAAAAATAACCGGATATTCGATTGATTTTTTAACGGCTCTTGAAGTTTGCTGCACTCATTTTTTGCAAATACCGGCTGATCAGGTTATTTCCGGTCTTTTACAAAAAATTATCACCGCTTTCCAAAAAAGGACTTCTTTTTCTTATACTTATTCTAACCTCTGTCTCACTGCGCTTTTGCTTCACTGTATAGAGATCAGTGGTAAAAAATCATGTTGTTATTCCCAATCCCCCCCCAGCACACCGGACAAAATGAGTATATTTCTTTTACCATAAAATATATTCAACAAAATTATACTTCTAAAATACAGATTAAAGACATCTCTGATAAGCTTGGAATTTCCTCGAGGTATCTAAGCAAAATCTTTTTAGACCATATGGGCATGACTTTATTAAACTACATCAATACTTACAGGATGAATCAGGCAAGCCGACTGATTGCTGATACTGATATGACAATGACCGAAATTGCCGATCACATAGGTATGAATGACTCACAACACTTTTCAAAACTTTTTAAAAACACAATAGGAAGTACTCCCTGTGAATATCGAAAACTTCTTAAAAAATAACTTAGAGGGCTGTGAAAAAACTCAATCGAGTTTTTTCACAGCCCCTTTTTAATAAAATCCAAAATCATCCTATACGCTTTTTTACAAAAACTATTTTTTTCTTCTGCGGTTTCTTTCTTCGGCAATTACCGCCGCTGCTGCCGCTGCCATTCCAAGAACAAATACAACTGTATGTGTATTATCTCCTGTTTTTAAACTTTTTTGCGGAACATTGTTTTTCGATTGATCTGCCTGACCGTTTGATTGATTTCCTGAATGATCATCCTGTGAACCTGTATTTTGATCGCCTTGTCCATTTCCTTGCTGACCATCCTGTCCGCTTCCCTGCTGATTGTCCTGATCTGTATCCTGATCTTCACTCGGTTGTTTTTCGGCATGATCTACTGCTTTCTGCAATTTCTCAGCCGCCTGATCTACCTCTTCCTGAGTCACCTCCTGATTTTCATATACTTCGATCGCTTCAGCAAGCGCGCCGTTGATCTCCTTTTGTGACTGCTCGGTATAAATCGAAAGATCCATATCCTGCACTGAATGAATCAATTCTTCCAGCGCCTCTTTATTCGGAATCAATTTCAATTTTTCCATCTTTGTCAGCAGGTTATTCCATGCTTCATCTACCTCTTCCTGAACTGCATCTGCATTATCTCTGACTTTTTTAGCCTCTTCCAACGCATCCAAAAACTCCTGTTTTCCTGCTTCCAGATACTGATCCAGTTTTCCTGCTTTCTCTTCTGCCAGTTCGATCACTTTATTCAAATTTGTCTTATCGCCCTTTTTTACAAGTTGATTCATTGCGCTAAGCAACTGAGCATAGGCATTGTTGACATCCTCCTGCATAGCGTCTCCATCAGATATCACTCGCTCTGCTTCCTGTAATGCACTTTGGAACTCTTCTTTGCCTGCTGTAATATAAACCTCAAGATCCAGTTCTCCTGCAATTTTTACAAGTTCCTGAAGCTGCGTTTTATCACCTTTTTTAAATTCCATATATTCCAAAACTTTGAGCAATTCTTTCCATGCATTATCAACTTGTGACTGTGTTACAGATTCATCTTGCGCTTCTGCTTTTGCTAGAATCTCTTTCGCATTCGCAAGCGTTGTATTGTATTTTTCCATAACAGAATCTATCACGTTTTCTGTATCAGCTTTTTCCGCCAGCTCGATCGTCGCTTTTAGTACTTCCGTGGAAATGATCTCTTTTATCTGCAATGCTTCGATTGCTTCATTCAGATTAGCAAGAGCTGTATCAACTTCTTCTTTTCCTGCATCTTCTTTTACAAAAACTTCCTGCGCTGCCGCAAGTTTTTCCTGAAGATTTTGCCATGAAGCTTCCGTATAATCTCCTTTTTCTATGGCCGCCGCCTCATCAATCGCTGTCTTCAATGCTGTTTTATCTACTTTTTCAACTATCTCGATTTTCAGATTATCTAAAATAAAATCTTTATAACCTCCAAAATCTGCGATCGATCCGCTTGTGCCTTCCATGTCCGGGCTGTTTCCCGTAGAATAAATACCAAACCATGTTTCACCGGACTCTGCGCCCGTAAGCTCCATTTCAAAATGTCCGTCGTTATCTTTTCCCATTGCTTTCGGCAGTTCCTGCATAGATGACATTTTCTTAAATTCTCCGTCTCCTGTCGTCACAGCGTAAGTTTTTTCTCCGGCTTGATAATCAAAGCTGATTTTATACTTTTCTCCCGGTTTAAATCGGAAATTTTGCGGAATTGTCTGATATACAAGCGCCGTCTTTGTTAAATGTACCAATTTCTTTTCTGCCAATCCATTACTCTTTACAGACCAGTTTCCATCTATAACATCGTCTACTTTTTTCACATCCCAGCCGGCTTGTGTTACCGGGTCATGCAATTCAGACAAATGCGTCCGGTTGTCCTCAACTCCTTCAATCGGTCCGATCACAAACGGGTAAATTCCCTGTACGTTATTTTCAAAATCCTGATACATCTTTATTCCATTTCCATCGGCATCCTTTTCCAAAATATTCATATCTGATTCTACAATTCTTATATCATCAAAATATACGCTTCCGTCTCCCGCTTCCTTAGACAAAGTCAATGTGACTTCGCTTCCGTCTTCAGGCGCAGTAAAAAATGCGTACATATTTTGGAAGTAACTGCTGTTGTCCACTGTCGCGCTGGAATTGCTGTGCGTGTATGCTTTTACATAATTTTTCGCAATCGAGCGTTTCGTATAATTGGAATCTAACACAGTATCTCCTGATTTTACTTCTATCGTCGCTTTACAGTCGCTACGGTTATCTACGCCGATATATACAGCATAGTTCTTTCCCGGAACAAGATCTGTGATTTTCTGCGTCATAGACATTTCGCCGTCTAATTTCAACATCGGATTATTATACTGACTTTTCGCGATCGCAGCCGTACCATTCCCCTCTTTTACCCAGTAGGAATCCAGTCCTGCTTCACCTGCGTTAAATCCAACGTCTGTCATATGCATTCCTTCACTCCAAGTAATATCTAAATTACTTTTTTCTCCTTTATATACAACATACGGAGTCTGAGCTTCTGCATTCAACGTGATCGTTCCATCTGTAACCGGTATCGTCTGTTCTTCTGTTTTTCCAAGATCAGTCAGTTTATATACTTTTACATTTTCAAGAGATTTCCAACTGTCCTGTAATTCCCATGTAGTCGTTCCGCCGGTCGTATTCCAGTGATACATTTTCTCTTCTTCCGAAGCAACTTTTTTACCCGTCTGTGAATCCCATATCCACGGAAGCAGATATGTTTCTGTTCCATCCTTTCCATTGTCTCCTCTGGAAACTGCTCCTTTTGAAATAACCTTTCCATTAAGCGTAATCGTTCGGTTTCTATATGCCGCATTAGCAGGATCCACGGATTCTCTCGTTGCAACCACAACATTTCCATCATCATCTTTTAATGTGATCTCTTTCTCCGGCGTCCATGTCTCGCCTTTTTTATTAATTACAACAGGGTCTCCGTCTATCCATTTCATTACTTTATAATGTTGAAGGAATTTTGTTGTCAGATCGTGCGTATATAAATTCGTTATATAAGCGTCATAGTCATTTCTTCCCTGCCATCCCTCAAAATCTTTCATACTATATCCGCCAAGAAGAGGCGCATTTGCAGCTCCTTCGTAATTCGGATAATCACCGATCCATGAGTCTTTCTGATGGTTTCTTAAAAAACGCATCACTTCACTGTTTTCACCTTTTTTGTCATATCCGCCGTATGTCAGATCAGCCGCCCAGTGCTGAAATGTAGAATCATACTCATTTCCCGATCCCCACTCTGTCGTCATTCTCCATCCGTTATCCGTAATCTCATCTGTAAGATGTCTCGTCTCCCACGAATCTTCCGTTCTCGACGCAGTCTGATTTCCCCATACATCTACATATATAAAGTCTAACCCGTCTCCTACTTTTTCCTTTAACTGATCAAATCGTGATTCTCTCGCTTTCGTCCCGAGATCATACATTGCGTCAATTCCGACGCCCTGATCCAGCCAGTTCCATCCATATCGCAATGTGCCGAGCAACTCGGGATTTTTCTGTACAGCGCTGTCTTCTTCTGTATATCTTCTTACCGAATCCTCGCTAAATGCTTTTGCTTCCGGATACATCTCACTGGCGTTAACATGGACACCGAATCTTGCGCCATATTCGGCGCCTTTTTCAAGCAGCGTATTCATATCTTCTTCGCCGCCCATCCGTTCTCCGATATTTCCATAATCAGGATGTCCCGAATCATGTCCTTCGCTTGCATATCCTTTCAAAATAATCGACTGTCCAAGTCCGTCTGTATGCTGTGCGACCCGCTTCACATTATCAAGCGTTGTCAAAAACGGATTCTGCGCCTGACTTCCGAAGTTCATAGAAACACGCCATGCGACAAGCTCCGGCACTTCTTCGCACTTATATGGATTGTTCATAATTTCTCGAAATGCAACTGCTCCATCCTGCCAGTCAACCTGTGCATCATCGTTCATATCACCTGCGATGATTACTTTCATTTCCGGCATTTCCGACTCTTCTACCGTGTACTTCACTCCATGACTATCTTCGATATTTCGATGATAATACCAGGGCGCACTTGCAAGTCCCATCGTCTTATAGTCTCCCATATCTTTAGAAGTCGCAAATACACGCGTATTTTGACCGCCTCCGGTTACAACTGTATATGCCGACCGGCCTTCATGCTCTGAATTGCTCCACAATCCCGCGCTCATCTCATTATCTGATAAAAACGCATACATATAATCCCGATCCGTGTATTCCTTCATTTCCGAGTTAACCTCGATCAGTTCATCTCCGCTTATCTTCGTGTGCGATGACATGACCGCCCCTTTTAAATTTGCATTTTCCTGTGTTGTTCTTACAGATATAAGACTATGATCCGGAATCGCGATTGTCTCGATCGGATATGTTTCAACTTTCTGCCCGTATTTATTTGTTGTTGATTCTGTTTGATTATTTTTTATATCCGTAATTTTAAATGTAACAATATTTTTTTCAACGGCAAGCTCCGCTGTAACTACCGCATCAATATGCTGCTCTTCCGCTTTCAATGTCATTGTATATGAAGCTTTATCTCCTGAAAATTCACTCTTTACAGATGAATCATCCAAAGGAATATCCGTACCGTTAATCGTTACTGTATGAATCTTTTCTGTCTGCCCGTAAAAAGTCTTTCCTGATAAATCACCTTTCATCTCATACTTTTTAACACTTGGAAATTTTTCATCAACATACACATCCATCATTTCTGACGAAAGTACTTTTATACCTTTTTTATCCTCTTGTTTTGATTTCTGCGTATTCTGCCGTTCTTCCGCCTGAACCTTTAGCGGCATGCTCCAACTCATCACCGCACTTTGCGGTATTACCATGCCTGCCATCAATAATACCGCTACCGCCTTTAAGTTTCTCTTTTTCACCTTTTAGCACCTCTTTTTCCACCATTTTTTGTAATAAATGCACTTTTTTTGTACATGATTTGCATTTTCATTGTACAATATAAACATTTATTTCTCTTGTCAAAAAGAGAGCAATTTTAATTGTTTTGTGTAAAAAATGAAACGCACGAATCAAAATCCGTGCGCTCAAATTTTAAAAAAATCAAATAATTTTAAAGTGTCATCATATGCAGAAACAACATAATCCGCTTCGCTTACGTCCTGCCCGTTCCCTGAACCGGTAAATGCCGCAACTTCAATCCCTGCCTGTTTTGCGGCATGAATCCCGACAGAAGAATCTTCAAACACAAGACACTCCTGCGGCACAGCGCCTAATAACCCCATAGCCTTTAAATAGCATTCCGGATCAGGCTTTCTCTTTGCACACATATCGCCACAGACGATCACATCAAACAAGTCCGTCATCTTCATCCGATTCAGTCCCATAATAATAAGACGTGTTGCGGTAGAAGATACGAGCGCGGTTTTCACTCCGCTTTGTCTTAGCCCTTGTATCAGCGGAACAATTCCGGGAATCGGAGCGATATTTCCGTTTTCATATGTATTTCCCAGTTCTTTTCGTCTCCGTGTAAGCTGCTCTACTGTCACTTTGCGAGGCGATCGCGACAGGAATTCTATAAGAAGTTCCTGATCATGCGTACCGATCAACCTCTGCTTGTCTTTTTCCGTCAGCTCAACTCCGAACTCTTTCAGAGCAAGACCGAGATAATGACTGTTGCTTTCTTCCGTATCTGCAATTACACCGTCAAAATCAAATAAAACATATTTTTTCTTCATAACCGCTCCTTTTCCGATCCCCGATTGCTTCTGATCTATTTTCCTTACTTTCCCTATGGAATATCAGGCGAATAAATGACGAGCTTCTTCCTGGATTTTTTTGATCTCTTCTTCTGAAAGATCGCAAAAATCACTGTTTTCCATAGAACATCCCGAATCCTGAACATAAACCATCTTTGTATCTTTCTGTGTGATCGAATAGAACCAACATTCTTTCGGAACATTATAAACTTTTCCCTTTTCCATAAGTGTCAGTTCTGTTTCAAATTTTCCGTCCTTTCTTTCTGCCGTGATCAGAATCGCTTTTCCGTTTACAAGGATAAACTGTTCATCTGTCGTATGATGAATCTCCAGGTGTTTCAGTCCTTCAATATCATTATCCGGCTTCCAGTTTTTAATGCTTACAAGCCATTTTTCATTCGTATATACACATTTGATTCCTTCTTCTTTATTTTCATATACATTCGGTCTCATTTTTGTTCTCCTCTCGTATTATACTATATTTTTAACTGATCGGTCTGATTTTTTACAGTTGTCTTTTTAGAACTCTTTTTAGAACTGCCTTTTTATCTTTTCTTTTATTTTTGCTTTTATCTTTCCTTTGGATTTTACACAGTTGTCTTTCCTAAAATCGGAACTCCGTATCCGAAAGCTCCTTCCAAGGCGCATACTTTTGCCGCAAAAGCCGCCCCTTTTCCCATTGCCGTCTGAAGTCTTTTTGCCATCTCGTCTTCTGTTCCCTCAACGATCTTCCCTGTCTTTGACGTCTCAAGAAGCGAACATAAAAATGCCGTAAAATAAGAATCTCCGGCTCCCATCGTATCGATCACATCGTCTGCATGTACGGCAGATTCATATAAGATCCGGTCATTATAAAGAACGTAAGATCCGTCTTCTCCGATCGTTCCAAGCACGACTTTTGCCCCGTAAGACTGCGCTTTTCTCATTTCTCTTTCCCGCTCTTCGTCTGTCAGGTGCGCACACGACATGATTACGACTGTTACATACGGGCATATTTCTTTCAGGTAGTCGTCTGTCCACCGGGTAGAGAAATCATATGCGATCGGAACGCCTGTCTGCTGCAAAACCTGAAGTTCTTTTTCTATGTAAGAATTCAGATTTGTATAAATCAGATGAAAGCCTTTGATATACTCTAAATCTTCTTCTGTAAATCCAAAATCATGTTCTTTCGCAATACCGCCTTTGTTTGAACCTAAAAATACTCTGTCGTTTCCTTTTAAAGTTACAAGTGCATATCCGTTTTCACCTTCATAATGACGGCTGCGGCTGTCATCGATTCCGATTTCTTTCAAAGTATCCTGCACACAGGCAGCGACTTCATCATCACCGTATTTTCCAAGATATGCCGACTTCGTATTGTTCATCTTTGCATAAACGCATGTATTGACACACTGTCCGCCCGGATACATCTTTCCTCTTGATAAATATTTATCACATACGTTGTCTCCAACTGCAATAATTTTACATTGTTCCATCGTTTTGTTTCCTTTCTTTTCTGACATTTTCTGCAACAGATCGCCTAATCGACACTGTCACCGCTGAATTGTTACTCTTTTTTCATGCCGTATTTTGTTTCTTTGTTTTCCGGCATTTCACGATATCTTTCGCTACTTATAAGGATTGAACTGCTGTATAATCTCTGTCGCACGTTGTCTTCCGCGCCGCATGCACTGCATAATTTCCTCTCCCAAGCTGACTCCGTATGTAAAAGCCGCGATATAAGAATCGCCCGCTCCCACTGTATTTACTACTTCAACTTTTTCTGCATCCAGCTTATAAAACTCTCCGTTCTCATAAGCAAGACTTCCGTGTTCTCCGAGCATGGCAACGACTGTCTTTGCCCCCTTTTTGCTTGTCTTTACCATAAAGTCTCTTATATATTCATCATCCTGATCATAAGAAAAGAATGCATAATCAAGATACGGAATGATCTCGTCGTTACTTTCCTGTTCCAGACGTTTAGAAAAGTCATATACCCATATCTGCCCTTCCTGCCTGATCTCTTTTATATATCTGCCGACTTTCGCCCAACGCTCCGCATAAATAATATCAAACTGTTTTACAAATTCCAGATCATCGTCCTGAAGTTCGATCTCTTCCATCGCATTTCCTTCAAAATGCAGATGCTTTTTATCCCCGTCAACAAGATCCATTTTTGCGGCGGCTGTAGGGCGGTCGGTACGCTTTAGTATCCTCAAAGGAATTTCCCTTTCTTTTAACCTCTCTTCTAAAGCGTCGGCAAACACATCATTTCCGAGAATCGTCATTTCCGTGACATCGCCGCCTAAATCTTTATAATTCAACGCAAAATCAATACTGTTCCCTGTCAGATAATAGCGATCTGATTTATAATAAACATCAATACAATTATCTGCCATGGCAAGTGTCCGTTTCATAATATTTTCAGCTCCTTTCCCCGACTACATAAACCATATAACGCCTGTTTTTTATCCCGTCATATTCGCAAAAATAAATATCGACTGCATGTCCGAGTTTTAACGTACCGTCTAAAACAGGAAACACACAATGATTTCCTGTCAGAAGTGATTTCAAATGTCCGGGCGCGTTTCCTCCGATCGTTCCGTAAGTCGGAAGGTAATGATTATGATTGTACGGATAATCTTCGGGGGCGATCCGGTCAAGACATTCCATAAGGTCTTTTTCTACACACGGAAGACTTTCATTTACAGTGATTCCTGTCGTCGTATGCTCTGTGATCACATAGACGATTCCTTTTTCTACTCCGCTTTCTTCCACAACTTTGCGTACGTCGTCCGTGATCTTGATCATCTCAAATTCTTTATCCGCACATATCGGAACTTCCTTCAATATAAATTCCATTTGTCTTACTCCCTTCCAAGAAACCGTTTTGCATTTTCCGCATATATTTTTTCAAGCGTCTCTTCCGAGAACCCAAGACTGTCTAATCCTCTTTTACTTCTGACCGGACGAATTCTCGGTGAACCCGAACCAAACATGATCTTATCCGCTATATTATGTTCCACCCAGAGAGCTCCCATATCCTCGGTAAATACTTTTTTATAGATCTGGTACGGTCCGTCAAAATTCATCAACGCCGTATTCGTATAGCAGTTTTCATATTTTAAAAGCAGCGCCGCTGTCTCCTGCACCCACGGCCATCCGACATGTGAAAGGCACATTTTCACTTCGGGATATTTACTTAAAACTTCTTCAAATTCAATAGGACGGCAATATTTTGCCAAAGCGTTATTTTCCAGACTTAACCCCGCCTGAAAAATGATCGGCTTTTTATATTTTTTACATATATCATACAAAACAAACAATCTTTCGTCGCACGGATACATATGCAATCTTGCCGTATTGATATAAAGTCCTGCCAGATTTTGGATCTTAAACGCTTTTTCCAGTTCCTCTTCTGCCGTATCTTTTCTCGGATCAACGGATGCGAATCCGACAAAAAATGTCGGATCGCACTGCACGATCTTCTCGATTTCGTCATTTGATATGTCCGGTTCTTTCGTTTCGGCCGAACAGTCCGACGGGAGCAAAAACACTTTTTCAATTCCGGCCAACGCGTACTGCTTTTTTAAAAGTTCAATACTTGACGGCTTCATTAAATGATAGTTCATCCGGTCACATCGTTTTTCAAAAAGCTCCTTATTTTCACAGATCGGTGCGAAGAGCGCCGGGCGAATATGTGTATCTATTACCATTTTTATCACTTCCTTTTATCGTTCGATTCAGTTTACCGTATTTCTTTTCTATTTTTCTTCTCATTACTTTTGCTTCATTTCGTTGCTTTTTTATTTTTTTGCTTCATTTTGTTGCTTTTATTTTATCAGCTTCGATTTGTTGCTTTTTTATTCTGTCTCTTCTATAATCATCGCTTAAATTTTATGCATCATAACTTTATTATTCAAATACAAATCTTTGAACATCTTGTAATGTTCTTTGTAATATAGATGGTTCTTTTCATTCGGAACAATCATCTTTCCTTTCGGAAGAGCATCTCTAAGCTCTGTAAAATCACGAAACCTGCCGTCTCCAAGTGCGGCCATTACAGCATCTCCGTAAGACGAACATTGATATCTTTCGGGAATGCATATCGCTTTTCCGATCATATCGCATATGATCTGCATCCATGCTGCATTTTTTGTCCCGCCGCCTGCCGTAATAACGGATTTTGGCGGAAGTTTCATCTCATCGAACAAGATCATATGCTGAAGCGTCGAATATCCGACCGCTTCAAGCGCCGCCCTGTTAATCTGCTTTCTTGTATGTGTCCCTTTTAGACCAAATAACATACCCGTTGCTTTCGGATCTTGTATCGGACTGCGTTCTCCATAGATATAAGGAAGCATAATCAGCCCTTCTGACCCGGCTTCTACCTCAGCCGCTTCTTTTGCCATTACGGCATATGCATTTTCACCGCCTGATCGCTCCCGCTTCAATTCTTCCTGATAAAACGTATCCCGTACCCATCTGGTCAGCGTTCCAGCTGCATTCGTTCCGTCTCCGATACAAAATGTTCCCGGTATCGTAAATTCTTTTCCGCCTTTTAATGCTCCGTTTCCGCTTGCCGATACATAGTCGTCAACATAACGATCAACACAGTAGTAATAAAACATAGATGAACCATACTGAAAAAATACAGTTCCCGATTCAACCAATCCTACGCTGATCGCCTCTGCCGTAGAATCTCCTGTTCCGACGATCACCAAAGTACCTTCTTTCAAGCCGCACTCTTTTGACGCTTTTTTCGTTACCGTTCCGGCAGTCTCAAAAGAATAAGCGCACTCCGCGATCTGATCCGGGCGGCAGTACAGACGACAATTTTCTTCGTTTATCGTTCCGTCTCGATTATAAAGAGGTCGAAACGATCCTTTTGCCAAAAACTGATCGATCACATATTTTCCTGTCAATTTTGCAGTGAGATATGAACTTCCCGTCAAAAACTTATATGTTTTTTCGTATACTTCCGGCTCATGATTTTTGATCCACAAAATTTTCGTCGCCGTATCCCCTGTACAGATCGGATGACCGAACATTTTTTTAACGTCGTCTCCGTAATATCGAGTCAGCCATTTGATCTCCTCTTCTGCCCTGGAGTCGATCCCATATAAGATCGCGGGCCGAAGCGGATTACAGTCTCTGTCGACCGGCAGACAATCTGTGCCAAGAGCGCTCGTTCCGACACATCTTATCTCATCCGGACTGATCTTGCTCTTTTCAAGTAGAAGCCTGCATAATTTACAAAAATCTCCCCACCAAACTTGATCCGCATCATGTTCAAACCAGCCTTCCCGGGGATGGTCCATCCCGTGTGTCACCGAACAATCTGCAACAGGAATCATGTTTTCGTCGATCAACATTCCTCTCGACTCATATGTACCTATATCGATTCCAAGGTAATATTCTTTCACTTTTTTCTCCTCAAAGACTTCTCTTTCACTATCTTTCTTTCCAAAGATTCTTCTCTGCAACTTTTTCTTACAGATCTTTTCTTATGTCTGCAACGATTTCCATAAATTCTCTAACACGCTCTCTATCTACTCTGCCGTTAAATACGCCGTCCTTTTTAAATGCTGTTCCCATGCAGACGCCGTCGCAGTTTTCCAGCTTTTCTCTGACATTTGCGTGGTTGCATCCTGTATTGCAAAATACCGGAACTTGTCTCGGCTTTGCCACTTCATGCACTCTGGATAGTATCACATCGTCCGGTTCTGCTCCCGCTGCCGCGCCCGACACACATAATCCATCCGCGAAATCGCCGAACATAATGGATTTTGCAACAACCTGAACGTCTCTTTGTACGAGATAAGCATCTGCTTCCGGATTTACTTTAAAAAGAAGCTTCATATCTTCGATTCCAAGCGCTTTTCTATGTCGAATCGCTTCTCCGCTGTTGGAGACATATACTCCATATTCTCCCATGTACGCGCCTGAGAAGCAGCTTCTTCCGAATTTTGCTCCTGTTGCAGCTCCGAGATCGATCGTCGCAATCGGATTTTTTACGACATTAACGCCAAACGGTACGCTGATCTCGTCTTTTAATTTTCCGATGATATACGCCATAGCCGAAACGACCGCGATATCCGCTACCGGCTGGTACGGCAGACTGAATTCGTTTGCAAAAAGGATTCCGTCAACGCCTCCGTCCTGCAGCGCCAGCAAGTCTTTCCTTGCGTGTTCTGTAACTGTTTTCATATCTCCGCAATATCCCGGATCTCCCGGAAGCGCGTCAAGATGCAGCAGCGCTATAATCGGTTTCTCTACTCCAAACATGTCTTGCGTCCACATAACACTTTCCTCCGTATAATATTTGTTTCTATGTTGTCTTATCCTCTATATAACAAGATTTGTAATTTACAATTAATCAAACTCATTCGTATTTGCTTTCATCCATGCGGCAATGTCATCGATTGCCTTATCAGGATCGCAGTAATATCTTCTGTCACATATTTCAAACGAAACAGTTCCGTCATAACCTCTGTTCCTGATCGAATCATAGTATTCCTTCATCGGAAAATCTCCGTCGCCCGGAACAGTATGACCTCTGTCGTTAAAGTGAATGTGCCCGAGCTTATCGCCAAGATTATCAAAATAATCATCTATCGTTTCCTTCGCATATGTCATCTGATCCATATCGACCATTCCGACGATTGCCGGAGAATCGATCTCTTCCAGCATCTTTGCGATATCTTTGCTTGTGATAAGCACGTTTGTCGTCGTTACTTTTAACTCTTCCAAAAGTAACCTGACGTCTTTCTTTTCGCAATACTGCGCCAGTGTCCACAACGATTCTCTGCAGTATTTCCAGCCCTCTTCTCTTGGCTGATCGAAATATCCGAATCCGGTACTGATCTGCACACACGGACAGTCAAGAAACTGTGCCGTGTCGATTGCCCGCTGATAATACCGAATGCTTGATTCTCTTGTAAGATCATCCTGCGTACAGAAATTAACCGGATACACACAGTTTTCAGGCGTCATCGCCATCACACTTAAATGATGTGCTTCAATCTCCTTTTTCAGCTCTATCAATCTTAAAAGCGGATAATCGAACAGATTAAGCTGCGGCGCCGAACAATACAGATCGATGCTGTCGAATGGTGAACGTTCCACTTTATCAAGAAACTTTTTGATCGGATATCTCAAATAGTGATAATTCATAGGTGCAAATTTCATTGCCATATTCCTCCGTTTCAATACTTAAAATTTGAAAAGACTGCCGCCCGTTCCATACGGATACAAGGCTGCAGTCTCTTTTTGCTTTTCAGCTTTCTTTCTATATTACCGCAGCACATTGTCTTCTGACTTCTTAGAATACAACCGCTCCTATAAGAAGTGCGACTACTACTGATACGACCGTACATACAAGCCCCGGTATCATATAGCTGTGGTTCAATACAAATTTACCGATCTTCGTTGTTCCCGCCGAGTCAAATGCAAGAGCTGCAACACACTGTCCCGAAGCCGGAATAAAGTAGTTAGATGAACATGCGATCCAACCTGCCACGATTACGTTTGCCGGAAGTCCTAAGGCGATTCCGATCGGAATCATGATCATTGTTGTCGAAGACTGACTCGTTGTGATCGCCCCTACGATAAATACCGCTACAATGAAAATCCACGGATACTTATTTGTCAGCGCCGACATATTGTCTGTAATAAATGACGACTGATCTCCGATAAATGTATTTACAAGCCAGCACAGACCAAACGCCAGAACAACCGCGAACATACCTGTTCTAAATACCGGCTGATCAAGAACTTTGTTGCTGTCCAGTTTTGTAAGAAGGATCATAGCCGCCGCGGCTACGAGCATAAAGATTTCGATTACTGTCGTAAGCGGAAGTTTGCTTCCGTCTGCCAGCGTCGGAACTAAACCGCTGACTGCGCCGAGAAGAACGATTCCCACCATGGCAATGAGGAAGATCGTAACGGAAATTTTTGCTTCTTTGCTGACCTTTTTCTCTTCTTTTACTTTCTTGGAGAAATCTTCGATCAGTCCTGCCTCAACACGAGCCTGAAATTCAGGATCATCCGCAAGTTCTTTTCCTTTTTTGATCACTGCGATTGCCGCAACGATCGTTCCGATCAATGTTGCCGGAACACAAACAATAAGTAATGTGAAAATATTTACTTTCGTATAATTTGTTGCCTCTGCCATAAAAGCAAGGATACCGACTGTTGCCGCCGAGATCGGACATGCCGTGATCGCCTGCTGTGAAGAAACGATCGATGCCGAAATCGGTCTTTCAGGACGAACGCCTGTCTCAATGGCGATTTCGTTGATAACCGGAAGAAGACTGTAAACGATATGTCCCGTACCGCACATAAATGTAAAAATATATGCTACAACCGGAGCAAGTACCGTAATCATTTTCGGATTCTTTCTCAGGATTTTCTCCGCTATGCGGACGAGGTAATCCAAACCTCCGCAAGCCTGCATTGTTGCCGCCGCACAGATAACCGCTATCATGATCAAGATTACTGTGACGGGCGGATCAGAAGGAGTAACATGAAGAATAAATGTCATAATAAACATTCCGATTCCTCCTGCCATCGCAAGGAACGTACCTCCCACACGAACTCCGATAAAAATGATCGCCAAAACGATAATCAATTCTATCCAAAACATAAGCTAACCTCCTAAATCACTCTTTAGTTTACCCTCATTTTGAGTTTTCCTTTTAAAGAACTATGCGCATATTCTTTAACTCTACAAACCAATCCAGTGTATTGTATTCTTTTGTATCGTTCTGTATTGTTTTGTATCTGATACAATAGTATATTCGTTTTGTTGTTTTGTCAATTTGTTTTTGCAACTTTGTGTATTTTACATGAATATTAATTATATTTTTGTGCATAATGCTATATTTCTATTATTTTGTATTATTTATATGTATTACCTATATTTTCCAATTTTTTTTCATACCATAAGCATTACTGTTCGCCCAATTTAAAAGAAGCCCGCACAATGTGCAGACTCCTTTTATAAAATAAGTTATATCGCTTAATTGGTCATAAATAATTTGTTTTTATATCCGGTTTTTAAACCACTCCAAAGCATTCTTCATTGCAGACTCCGGATTCATAACATATCTGCGGTCAAGTATCTCAAGTCCCAGATATCCCTGATAATCTATCGTTTTTAAAAATTCCAATGAACGATCCACATCAAGAACTCCGTCTCCCGGAATAAGGTGTCCACCCGGATTTCCGTCAACAAAATGTACATGAGCCAAATTATCTTTACCAAGCATATATATAAATGTTTCAAATGTATCGACGCCAGTTGTAGCTATCACATCTGTATCAGCCAGTCCTTTCAATGCCGGACTGTTTATTGCATTCAACAATCTCACCATTTGACTCGCCTCATTACATATGTGAGTTGTATATTTCGTAAATGGCTCCAGTGCCAGTATAACGCCCTCTTTTTCTGCTTTTCTGCTAATCTTTACAAATGCTTCTTCCATCCATTTAAACGCTTCCTCTGCATCTACATCAAGGTATGCAATTCCTGTAGAAACTACCATTGTATTGCAGTCTAATAAAATCGAAGCTTCAATATGTTTTTCAAAAAATTCCACAGTTCGATTCCGATATAATTCGTCAGGATGAGAAACACTGATTGCATAAACGCACTGCTCAGGCGTAAAACATGCCACCTTTAAATGATGTTTCTTTATTTTTTGATTTAATTCAGACAATCGCATATTATCATAATCTTCCAAATGTAAATGAGGACCGGAAGCCCATAATTCTATTGATTCATAACCTAACTTCTCAACAGAACGAAGAAAATAGTCCAAAGTATACCTTTTGTAATGATAATTCGCCGCGCAAAGCTGTGATAACTGCATAATAATGCCTCTCTTCTTAATACTCTACTTTCCACATATAGCGGCGTGTTGCAAGCGGGTGCTCACGTTTTGTCGCAAGGGCATGGTTGTAGATCGGATATACATTGTTGAACAGCGCATGGTTGAAATAATCAACAACCGATGCGTCTATCGTTGACAGACCCAACTCTTTTGCATCAAGAACTTCAATGCGTTTCGCATACTTTTTAAGGAATGTAAGAGCTCTTTCATCTAATTCTCTCGTCGTGCCTTCTGAAATCTGGATCATAAACGGACGGTTTGCATCTGTGATCTCAAATGGACCGTGGAAATACTCTCCTGTATGAATGCTACTTGAATCAAGCCACTGCATTTCCATAAAAATACAGATACTTTCCATGTAAGCAGCTCCGTAAGAAGCGCCGCTTCCCATTGTGTAGATTACCGAATCATTCTTATATTCTTCCGCGAATGCTTCCGCTCTTTCTGCTACATGTTTGCGGGCATTTTTAATAATGTTGCTGATCATGCCAAGTCCTTCATAAAACTTATCATAGTTCTCATAACCTTCTGTCTGCGCTAACAGTTCAACAGCTACGAGCAGCGCGCACTGTGTTTTTTCTCCTGCATAATCGATGTCTCCTGCAAGATGATCCGGACTTGCATCAAATGTATAACGAACAATGTAATCTCCAAACTCAATGATCTCAGATTCTTCAAGCCATGTAAGGATAATAACTGCGGCGCCTTTTTCTTTTCCGAGTTTTGCCGCCTGGATCGTCTCAGGTGTATTTCCTTTATGACATGCCAGACATATGATTGAGTTTTCTCCGAAATCCTTCGGTGTACTATGAACAAACTCGTTACTGTTGATCCATGCTGAACGAAGAACCTGCGCCTCTCTTTCCATAAATGTCTTTGCCGGATAAAGCGCTCCCAGAGAACCTCCGCATCCTACGAAATAAATATTTTTTACTCCGCCTTTTTCTTTTTTGTTTTCGATAATTTCCGCAATGATTTTCTTAATATCTGTACTTACATATGACATTGTATTACATCTCCTTCTTGTTGTGTATTTCTTTGTTTCTATCTAGAGTGTAATACAATATAATACTTATTGTCAATATATAATTTATTTTCTATTTATTATATACATTTTTATGCAAATGTATTATAATGTGAACAGCAATACTTTATATGGGAGGTTGTTTATGGAATTAAATAATACGATTGCAACGCCACTATACAAACAATTAGAAGAAAAGCTTCAGCATGAGATCGAGACAGGCGAACGCCCTGCCGGAAGCCGCCTCCCCACAGAAAACGAACTAAGCGAAACTTACCATGTAAGCAGAGTTACTGTTCGGAAAGCGCTTGCCGGATTATCCGAATTAGGATATCTCGACCGCAAATCAGGAAAAGGAACTTTTGTCGCAGAAAAAAAGCTCCACCGCAGCATAACGGAAGTCATCAGCTTTACTGATATGTGCCGTATGATGAACGCCACTGCCGGAGCAAAAACGATCAAGATCGCATTAGAAGAGCCTTCCGAACGTGAAATAAAAGAAATGTCTTTAAAACCCGGAGAGAAAATACTTGTATTGGAAAGAATCAGATATATGGATGATGAGCCGGTAATTATCGAACTCAACAAATTTCCCGAATCATTTTCATTTCTGTTCGGCGAAGACTTAAACGATACTTCTTTGTTTGAAGTTCTGAAAAAACATAATATTATTTTAGATCACTCACGAAAAACTTTAGATATCATCTTCGCTTCTCCTCAGGAAGCAAAGGCGCTTAATATTAATAAAGGTTATCCGCTTCTTCGGATCAAAAGCACGATCCACGATGTTGAGAACACGATTACAAACTTATGTCAGCAGTTATGTATCGGTGATAAATTTACTTTTATTGTCTGACTTTACATTTGGACATTTAATTATGCTCCCCATTAAACAGTTCTTATCATAAAAATCTGTTTGATGAGGAGCATTTTTTAACTTATGTCTGATTTATACCTCCTCCATGTAAATATTGATCGCAAGATGTATAAACGTATGATATTCCCGCAGATCGACTCCGGTAATCTCTTCAATTTTATTGATTCGATATAAAAACGAATTACGATGGATATGCAGTTATTTAATGGCCTTTCATTTTCACAATGTAATCACTTTAGCATCAATCTCCTTTTGAAAAGTAACATCATGCTCCACGAGAAGCATTGCAGGAGAAAACTGCCTGATCAGCTGCTCGATCTGGATTCTTGAATACACATCGATATAATTTAACGGTTCATCCCATACATATAAATGCGCCGGTTCACAAAGACTTTTGGCAATCAATACTTTCTTCTTCTGCCCTGCCGAAAAATCTTTCATATCCTTTTCAAACTGCACACGTTCAAAATCCATTTTCCTCAATATCGCTTTAAACAGACTTTCATCTATTTTATGAACCTTAGCAAACTCGGTCAATGTTCCTTTTAAATGTGACGTATCCTGCGGAACATAAGAAATGACAAGTCCTGATCCGCTCGTAACAGTTCCGGTATGTTCGATCGGATATTTTAAAAGCAATTTCAATAAACTACTTTTACCGCTTCCGTTTTTTCCTTGAATAAGAATACGCTCACCCCGGCATATCTGAAATGTAACCCCATCACACACTTGATTTCCTTCGTAAATAACCGCTACATCAGAAAAAGAAACGAGTTTTTCACTGTGATAAATAAGCGGATTTATTTTCAGCATCTCTGCCGATTCTGCATTATTAAGCAGTTTTGATTTTTCTTCTGCTGCTCTTTCTTTTCTTGCCTCGGCATTTTTAGATCTTTTCATCATCTTTGCCGCTTTATGCCCTACATAACCTTTGTCCGCCGCGCCCCTTTTTGACGCCTCCACCTTATCAGACCATACTTTTGACTGCTTTGCAGATTCTTTCATTCGGCGAATATCCTTCTTCAAACTTTCATTTCTGTTTATCTCAAACTTCTGTCTCCGCTCAAAGTTCTCCATCCAAGAAGAAAAATTTCCGCTTTGTATTTCTATATTTGATCTGTTTAATGACAAAATGTGATCCACACACTCGTCCAGAAGATAACGGTCATGTGAAACAAGGATAAATCCCCTTTTCCTTTTCAGATAATCTGCCATCTGTCTGCGCCCTTCCACATCTAAATGATTTGTAGGTTCATCGATCAACAGAAAATGCTCTTCTTTTAAAAAGAGCGCCGCAAGAAGCGCCTTCGTCTGCTCCCCGTTTGACATTGTTTCAAACGGCCGCCATAACACTTCAGACTCTATTCCAAGATAAGACAGCTCTCTTATTAATTCCCATTGCCGGGCATTCGGACATACTTGACGCAAAATATCTTCTGTCATCTGCGTTTTATCCGAAACCGGAAAGGGAAAATAATCAAACGTAACAGCGCCTATTATTTTTCCTCTATACTCATACTCTCCAAGAAGAAGTTTCAGCAAAGTTGTTTTTCCTCTTCCGTTTCTTCCTACAAGTCCGAGTTTCCATTCTGTATCAATCTGAAAACTCACATTTTCAAAAACAGGATCAAAACTCGAAGGATATGAAAACGTAATATTTTCAACACGGATCATCGACATAATAAATTCCTCCTCCGTTTTACAATCTATCTGCCGCACAGAATCACCGGAAGCGGCCGGCAAGATCCCGGACAGGTCCGGACTTTGTCTTGTCGACATCAAAAAGGCTTTTTTGCATACGCAAAAAAGCCTCTCATCACCATGTTCAGATACATTGACACAAAATATCCGTCAATTCATATAACAAATACGGTGGAAGATAATCTAATTTAAGCGTACACAAAAGGAGCTGACTCTTGCAGCAACCAATCATAATTTTGCGTTTTACTTAAAATAAATTATCTGTTAATCATTTTCCCACCTTACGCAATAGCGCCCTCTCTGTTTATTAACTAGAGTTTAAACACAATTATTTACTTTGTCAAGTCACAGATCACTCAAAGCGCAGACCAATGCCGAATAAAAATACTTGTCGGACCATCTGCACCGCCGATAATCGATACTGCCTGTTCTGTACAGTATTTCGACTAAAACTCCAAACTATCTGCGTTCAAAAGGAAATACTTCATTCCCATAATGACAAACCCTTCATCATTTCGCCAAGGCTTCTTGCTGCCATTTACAATGACAATTTTCTTGAAAGAGTCTGGAATATTACGCAGAGAATTGAACTCTTGCATTTGCTTTTCTTCGGAAGTCATGTCGTATGCAACTTGGATGTAATATCTCTGGTTTCCCTGATTTACCACAAAATCAACCTCCAACTGCTTACGGACACGCCTACCCGATTTATCCTTATCGAATACCTCCACGACACCCACATCAACATTGTAACCACGGATTAACAGCTCGTTATAAACAATGTTTTCCATAATATGAGTAGACTCCTGCTGTCTGAAATTCAAACGAGCATTTCTCAGCCCCAGATCAGCAAAGTAGTATTTCAGATTTGCACCGATATACTTTCTGCCCTTAATATCGTATCGACTTGCCTTGGAAATCAAAAAGGCATCTGCTAAATAGTCGATATGATTAGAGATTGTTTTATTGGAATAAGTCATCTGGCGCTCACTGGCAAAGGTATTAGCAATCTTTGAGGGATTCATCGGTGCTCCGATTGCAGATGCAAGCACATCAACCAGAATACCAATCTCATCCACACTTTGAATCTTATTTCTTTCAATAACATCCTTCAAATAGACATTTGCAAAAATGTTTTTCAGGTAGTCTGCTTTCTGCCGTTCGCTCTGGAATCCTACGACCTGCGGCAGTCCTCCATAGGTCATGTAGTCATCCCAAGCATCATCATAATCGCCATCGCAGGCAGAATAAAACTCAGCAAAGGAGAGGGGATAGATTCTGATCTCATCACCTCTGCCACGGAACTCGGTCACAATGTCGCTGGAAAGAAACTTGGAATTACTTCCGGTGACATACATATCAATATTGCTCATGCGGAGCAAGCTGTTCAGCACTTCCTCAAATCTTGGCATAAACTGCACTTCATCTAGAAGAAGATAGTATTTCCCTTCGTCCTTCATAGCTTCTTTAATGAACTTAAAGCACATCTTAGGATCTCTTAGTTCTTCATTTTCGATACCGTCCAACGCAATTTCAATGATATGGTCTGCATCAACACCATTCTCCAGTAAATATCTCTTAAAGATAGTAAACAGCAAAAATGATTTTCCACATCTGCGAATACCGGTAATCACCTTTATCATTCCGTTATCTTTTCGCTCAATAAGCTGCTGTAAATAAGCGTCTCGTTTAATTTCCATCACTAGCTCCCTATTAATGTGCATCTGCACACTTTTTAGTAATGATATCCTATCACAGACCGATTTGAATTTCAACATCTGTTCCCATTTTATGTGCATTCACACATTTTTATGTAATGCAATTAAATAATCTCACAAACTCCAGCCAGTACAGGTCTGACAATCAATGGATCGCAAGCCCGGCCTGTGTATAATGACTTTTCTCGCGAAGCGCCTTAATCACTGCTCCTGTAACATGTTGACTCATCTATTCGTACCTCCTATAGTCACATCATGCGCCACAGGAAAATTTTTTCTACCTACGAAAAGTAGAATAGTTTTTACGGTTACTAATGTGTAAATCATCCCCGGTACAGACTAAATCTTATACTCCAGGTAATGTTCCCATTGCCAAATCTGCATCTTTATTTTCCGATCTTAAATACTTAAGTCTTCTCCGTTTGATTCAATTACTTTTTTGTACCAATAGAAAGATTTTTTTCTATATCGTTTCAGAGTTCCTTCTCCGGCATCGTTTCTATCTACATAGATAAATCCATAGCGTTTAGACATCTGACCTGAACCGTTTGATACAAGATCTATCGGTCCCCACCACGCATATCCGAATAAATCCACTCCGTTTCTAATCGCTTTTTTCATAGAAATAATATGATCTCTTAAAAATTCCATTCGGTATGTATCATCAACTGTCCCGTCAACTAATTCTTCTTTTACGCCAAGACCATTCTCAGCAATGAAAATCGGAACCTGATATCTGCTATAAAGATCTTCTAATGCCAGGAACAGTCCATCCGGATCTATCGACCAGCCGGATGGCGTTATTTTCAGGTATGGGTTCGTTTTTCCTGTATTGACGATATTATCATCTCCTCTATATGATGTATCGCCTTCTACTTCTTTATCCGATTTATTTGTCTCTTTTTGGACGGATTCCACATAATCCTTCGATGCAATTCGTGAACGATAATAAGTAAAGCTCAAGAAATCCACAGGATATTTTGCAATAAGTTCCATATCCTCATCCGTATATTCAATGTTAATATCATTATCTTTAAAATACTCCCATGCATATCCCGGATACTTTCCACGCACCTGGACATCCGAGAAAAAGTAACCTCTTTGCTTTTCTCTGCATACTGCCAGAGAATCCTTTGGATCACAACTCATCGGATATATTGTCTTATATTCAATCACAGATCCCACTTTTGCCTGTGGATCGATTTCATGAATTGCTTTGACAGCCAGAGCGCTTGCTACGAATTGATAATGTGACGCCTGATAAACATCCTGAAGTGTATCGTTCAATGGGTCGATTCCTGCAGTCATCCACTCCATTTTATGTATATTGTTTCCGATTTCATTAAATGTTAGCCAATACTTAACTACACCTTTCCACCGCTTTACCATAGCTTTAACAAAACGTACATAAAAATCAATCATCCGGCGATCCTTCCATCCGCCATATTTGTCAGCCAGATTCAGCGGCATTTCGTAATGAGAAATCGTAATCATAATTTCCATTCCGTTTTTCTTCAATTCATAGAACATCTTGTCATAAAATTCCATTCCTTTTTCATTTGGCTGGTCTTCCTCCCCTGTAGGAAACAGCCTCGTCCACGCTATACTTGTACGATATACTTTAAATCCCATTTCCCCAAACTCGGCAATATCTTCTTTATAATGATGATAAAAATCAATACCTTCATGAGTCGGATAAAATTTAGCATTGCGATCCGGATATCCAAATACACCATGTGGCTGAACATCCGCAACCGATGGCAATTTTCCATTTTCAAGATATGCTCCCTCATACTGATTTGCCGCAGTAGCCCCTCCCCATAAAAAATCTTCCGGAAAACTATCCATAACTTTTCTGTCTTTACTGAATTTCTGCATAATCTAAATCTCCTTTTCTTCTTGTTTTATTTTTATTTCCTATACAGAATAGGATGCAACTATTGTTTTCCCCTGATCTGCATAGCCTTCTTTTTTTACAGCTATCTTTTTATCGGCTGAAGGGAACAGTATCATAGTTGTCAGATCTATCCCCTTATTCTTCATATCATAAGAATCCACTCTTATGATCCGCTCTCCGACATGAACTTTCTGACCTTGCTTTACAAAACTCCGAAATCCTTTTCCTTTTAATTTCACAGTATCAATTCCTATATGAATTAAAATGTCCATTCCGTCTTCACTTGTAACGGCAAAAGCATGAAGCGTCGGATACAACATAGACACTGTTCCATCACAGGGAGATACGATATAATCATCTGACGGAACAATCGCTACACCGTCTCCCATCATTTTTTTCGCAAACGCTTCGTCTTTTACTTTTTCAATGGGGATAATCTGTCCACTGACAACGGCTGCAATATTTCCGGGTAAAACAGATTTTCTTTTTCCAAATCCTAACATATCACTTTGTTTCCTTTCCGTTAAATAAAACAAATGTAACAATAAACGATACGAGAAACGAAACGATTACACCTGCTATAATTGCAGCAATCGTTTTTTCAAAAATGACAACGCCCAATATACTTGAATACCCCATGCTAAACGCTTTTGCACCCATAAACCCTGCAACTGATCCACCGATAAAACCACCAAGTACAAGTCCGATCATAGGCTTGCGAAGTCTCAAATTCACACCATATAAAGCAGGCTCTGAAACTCCTGATACAATCGCACCTATCCCTGCGGACAATGCAGCCATACGCATATCTTTATCTTTTGTTCTGGCAGCTACTGCAAGACATGCGCCGCCTTCTGAAATATTATGCAAAATCCATCCCGGGCGGAATACATTATCACTTCCTACCCTCGTCAGAAGTTCTGTCATCGGTGCAACCATCAACATATTAACTCCCATCATTACCAAAAACGGATGCGTTGCTGCAATAATTCCAGGCGCAAATCCTCCCACATGAGCCTGTATAAATACGATTGCTTTTACAATCCATGATCCAACAACAGCGCCTGCAGGACCAAGTACGAGAACTGTCAACGGATATCCGATCAGGAAAACACATAAAGGTGCAAATACAGACCGCAACATTCCCGGTATGATTTTATAAAATAATTTTTCAAGATAGGCTACCAGTATTGCCGAGAAAATTCCCGGAAGCAACGTACTTCCGTATGTCGTTAAATAAACCGGAAGTTTCATCATTGTCACCGCTTCTCCGGCTTCCATCATAGCAATAAAATTCGGGTATAAAAGCGCCGCTGCCATAGCGATTGAAAAAGCGGGGTTTGCTTTCAATACTTTTGATGTTCCATAAGCTACCAGAATCGGCATAAAATAAAACGGAGCCTGCGACATAAAATCAAACAGCTGATATGTAGAACTCTCCGCAGCAGCCGGCGCAAAATAGCTGACCAGAGAAAGCACAACTCTTAACATTCCGGCTCCGTAAACAACAGTAATAAACGGAGTCATTGCCTGTCCCATAAACAAGATCACTTTGCTGAAATAATATTTAAAGTTCTTCTTATCACTGCTTTGCACTAAATCTTCATCGAGATTTTCATCAATAGCATCCTCTGTTTCTACAGAATAATTTTTTACGATATTATCATAAACATTAAATAAATGCTCTCCCAATATAATCTGATATTGTCCATTCCCATATACTACTCCAAGGACTCCCGGCAGTTTTTTTATTTCATTATCTTCCGCCATATTTCTGTCATACAGATAAAACCTCAATCGCGTCACACAGTGCGTAACTGTTTTTACATTTTTTACTCCGCCGATATTATCCATAATTTTTGCAGATAAATCCTGATAATCAATTTTTGACATAGCACATCCTCCATTCAATTCAATGTAGTTTCATATAATCGTACAACGTGTAACATAAGATAAATGCAGTCCCCGTCTGTACATCGGTAATTAAATTTTTCCATAATATAATCTGCGATTTTCTTCACACACTCTATAACATTTTTATATTCTGATTTAATCTGAGCAAAAATGAAATCCATCCCTGCAACTTCCGGTACATTCTGCTTTGACAAAACGGTTTTAAACAAAAATTTTAGATGAATAACAAATCTCGAATAAGCAATGGTATCTTCATGTAAAGAGACATTCAGATAGTCTTCTACAATTTTTACAATATCCGAAACAGCCTTCATGATAATCATCATCTGATGATTCGACTTGTTCTCTGTTGCCGTAATCAAATGAAACGCTATAGCCGTTGCTTCGTCTTTTGGAAAAAGAATCTGAAATCTTTCATTAATCATTTGGACGGCAATTTCACCAATATGATATTCTTCTTTATAAAAACGCTTTACTTCCTCATTCACAAGTTTGGGTACGTGATTTCCCTGCCGGTATTGGACTAATGCAAAGTTAATATGATCCGACAGACTCATTAACAAATTTACATTAAATTTAACGTTCAACTTTTCCTGAGCATAATCAATAATTTTTTGCGAAGTTTCAATAACTTCAAATTGTATTTCCTCAAACAACATAAGCACACCGCTGTCAACTTTGTCCAACAGCACATATGTCTTCATGATCTCAGATCTGTGAATCGCTTCATTCTTACGTTTACGAAACCCAACTCCTTTCCCTATGGCAACTACTTCCCGACCACGAAAATCTTTCGCTATCACAATATTATTATTAACAATCTTATCCACAATCAAAATTTGCCCTGTATCTTCTTTCACTATCACACCTCCTCCCTAAAACAACAAAAAAGACAAACTCTATAAATGACTGCTCACTCTTACAGTCATATTATAGAATTTGCCTTAATAACCAAGATTAAGTAACAAGCCTATGATTCTCTGTTTCGTATTTATTTACAAAAAGAATACTACAAATCAATTTTTTCGTCAACGCTTTTTTATATTTTGAGCATTTTTTATATATTTTTTTCAACTTCTTTGTGCAAATCTACTATTCCGAAGAAAATACCGTTTCCGGTGTTCCTCTTTCTTATTTTACTTTGACTACTTCTCGCTTAAATTCCTGATGTTGTAAATCAATTTCCGCATAGACCATTTCACTGTCAAATAATTCTGTCATAATCATATTCATTAGAAATTCCTGCAACAGCACTTAACTGTCTTTGCGGAATATAATCCTTTTCTGTAATCACTCTGTTCCTGCAACTCTTTGAAGTATTCTCTTAAAAACCCTTTGATAAAGACCGGTTGTTCCAAGTGTCTGTTACACTGCTTTGGCAGCATATCTCCACCATTGACAATCACATGGATTCCTTTTTCAATGGCAATCTCCAGCGTCTTTTTATATTTTTCTTTATCTCCATGTAAATCGGTAACATATAATATCTTCATCTCAATCGGTACCTGCTCTTTCGTATTACCATAAATATCATCTTTTTGTTTGTCCGTCATGAATAAGTTAGTCTTTCAAACCATAGGATTGGCTTCTCCCTCTGGTATCAGAAGTATTATAAAAATCAATCGTCTCTTTTCCCAAAAGTGTGAATGCACTTTTCCTTTATTTTGTTATCTCGATTTTATTTCATTTTGTTTTCGTAATCTTAAAGTTCATGAAATATGTCATCTATGAACACCGTATTTTCTTCGATTCTATAGAGCATAAAATATCGATGTCTTAAAAAATTAATTCTATGATAACCTAACGCTCTAAGTCTTTGGTTCTCACATAAAGACAAACTTCCCGCAACATTTTTCAAGCAACTTAATGTATCTTCAAAATCGTCAAGAATATTTCCGGCTGCTTGTTCATTTTTCTTTTCAAAGAGAAGATATTGAAGAAATCTATCCAAATCTTATTCTGCATCTGATTTAACGACAACCTTATAATCCATATTTTCCTCGCAGTTCTGAAACAACCACTTCCGCTGATTTGTGATTTTCCTTTGCTGCTGACTCTCTGGATTTCTCCAGTTTTTCTAAAATCTCCTCTTCCGTCATAGGACTATATGGACTTCGTACGATTCTTTTAATTTCAAATGGAAAACCATTATTTGCTACAGCTTGCGTTAAAAACATCCGAATTGCCGTAGTTGTATCTGTCCCAAGATCTTTAAAAAGCTGATCGGATTTCGTTTTTAACTCATCATCGACTGTAAATAGTAACCCGAGAATCTCACCTCACGATGGACACCCTTGCCTTCGGTTATATCCTTCCCACTACCGAGTGGATTTGGGATCTACACCCTTAAGAAACGTGCGCCGCCAGGCGCACAATAAAATAAGCCGAGGGGCTTTCGTTAAGTGAAAACCTCTCGGCTATGTAGAACGCTGTTGTTTAAATTACTGTAAATTGGCTTACAAGCTGTAAGCCAATTTACTCTGACAACTCATTTTCAATTTCTTCAATCGTCGGCAAGCTGCTCTTAAATTCTTCCCGCAGGACTTTGGTCAGTTCATATTGGGCAATCCCTATCGGCTGTGACATGTCATCCAGAGCGTACTCAGCAACAACATCGTCCTTGTCCTTGCAGATAAGAATACCGATTGTCTGATTATCCTGCTCTGATCTCATATTTTTATTTACTGCGGTCACATAGAAATTCAACTTCCCTGTATACTCTGGCTTGAATTTTTCCGTCTTTAATTCAACCACAACATAACAATGAAGTCGCACATGGTAGAACAATAAATCCATATAAAAATCAGTTTCGCCAACTTTTATATGTACCTGCCTGCCAAGATACGAAAATCCTGTTCCCAATTCCAAAAGAAATTGTGTAATCTGGTTTACAAGTGCGTCCTCCAATTCTTTTTCGTCATACTTTTCTCTCAAAGTCAGAAAGTCAAAATTATAGGGATCTTTTAATGTCTGCTCTGCCAAGTCAGACTGCGGCTCTGGTAGCTTTAACTGAAAATTATTAACTGCTTTTCCCTGCCTTTCATACAATCCGCTGTCAATCTGATGTTCTAAAACAGTTCTGCTCCATCCATTATCCAATGTTTTCTGAATATAAAACATCGCTTCGTGGGTACTCTTGCACTTATACATAATCCGTTGATTATGCCCCCACGGTATGCTTTTTACCATTTTTTCTATCAGTTCCATTTGGCTTGCAACCTGTAAGCCATTTTCATTTGAATTATAAAATTTATGCCAGTATCGGATGCTTTTTAGGTTTTGAACGGAAAAGCCCGACATATTTGGAAAAGCTTTTTTCAAATCTTTACTCATCGTTGACAGAAAACCATCGCCCCATTTCGTGGCTAATATCCGCCAGACAATTTTCATTCTACCGCATAGCCTTTCCACCTCTCGGCTATGTAAAAAGTCAACTTTCGTCAATGTATTCACGAACTATATCAATTATAAAATCAGCAGAAGCAGGTGTATAATTTGGAGATTGTGCCATTACAATATAATCAAATTCCCCGTTAAATTTCACGGCTTGGAAAGTATATTATCTGTTGATGTATAATCCTTTGTCGTGATATCTCCATGA
>ENA-ORUW01000306-ORUW01000306.1-human-gut-metagenome-genome-assembly--contig:-NODE-306-length-55974-cov-17.633595_pt1 | contig 55974 bp, 47 predicted proteins | sample MGYA00242088_ERZ509227 | MGnify/ENA primary metagenome ERZ509227 (study PRJEB26280, sample SAMEA2338816) | human gut metagenome | biome: human gut; feature: human-associated habitat; material: faeces... | reverse complement strand
AACCAAGCGTAAGACGTAAGAAAAAATCTGAAGCTGCTAGAAAACGTAAATATAATTAATAAGTGCACTTAAACAGGATGCCGACGGCATCCTGTTTTTCGTTATGGAAAAAAGAATCTGATTAAATTATATAGCGCCCAAAATGAATAAAACAAGATGTTTTTCTTTCAAAATAGGATATATTATATGTAATAAAGGCAAAAAATTGAAATTTTACGTTGACAATCTTTCATTTTCCTTTTAAAATGTACGAGTAGAAAAAATTCTATGTCGGATATGATCCGTAAATTCATTCAGGAGGTAATTTGAGATGTCATACGTTGATGAGGTAATTGATTTAGTTGTGAAGAAAAACCCGGCAGAACCGGAATTCCATCAGGCAGTAAAAGAGGTTCTTGAATCTCTTCGTGTTGTAATTGAAGCAAATGAGGAAAAGTTCCGTAAAGAAGCTCTTCTTGAAAGACTCGTTGAGCCTGAAAGACAGATTAAGTTCCGTGTTCCGTGGGTAGATGACAACGGACAGGTTCAGGTTAATACAGGATACCGCGTACAGTTCAACAGTGCAATAGGACCGTATAAAGGCGGACTTCGCCTTCATCCTTCAGTAAATCTTGGTATCATTAAGTTCCTCGGATTTGAACAGATATTTAAAAATTCCCTTACAGGACTTCCGATCGGAGGCGGTAAAGGCGGATGTGATTTTGATCCAAAGGGCAAATCCGACAGAGAAGTTATGGCATTTTGTCAGAGTTTTATGACAGAACTCTGTAAATATATCGGCGCAGATACAGACGTTCCGGCAGGAGATATCGGAACAGGCGCAAGAGAGATCGGATATATGTTCGGTCAATATAAGAGAATCCGCGGCGTTTATGAAGGCGTTCTTACAGGAAAAGGCTTAAGTTACGGCGGTTCTCTTGCAAGAAAAGAAGCGACAGGATATGGTCTGTTATACCTGACACAGGAGATGCTTAAGATCAACGGAAAAGAACTGGCAGGAAAGACAGTTGCAGTTTCAGGATCAGGTAACGTTGCAATTTATGCGGCGGAAAAAGCACAGGAACTTGGAGCAAAAGTAGTGACAGTAAGTGATTCTACAGGATGGGTATATGATCCGGAAGGAATCGATCTTTCAGCATTGAAAGAAATTAAAGAAGTAAATCGTGCGAGACTGACAGAGTATAAGAAATATCGTCCGAATTCCGAATATCACGAAGGAAAAGGAGTATGGTCTGTGAAAGTTGATATCGCTCTTCCATGCGCAACACAGAATGAACTTCATCTTGAAGATGCAAAAATGCTTGTTGCAAACGGATGTATGGCAGTTGCAGAAGGCGCTAATATGCCGACTACGATGGAAGCAACAGAATACCTTCAGGAGAACGGAGTCCTCTTCGCACCGGGAAAAGCAGCAAATGCAGGCGGTGTCGCAACATCTGCTCTGGAAATGTCCCAGAACAGCGAGCGCTTGAGCTGGACATTTGAAGAAGTAGATGCAAAACTTCAGTCAATCATGGTAAATATCTGTCATAACATGGCAGATGCGGCTGAAAAATACGGATTTAAAGGCAACTATGTAGTAGGAGCCAACATTGCCGGATTTGAGAAAGTTGCAGACGCAATGACAGCGCAGGGAATATGTTAATATAGGAAATAAGATATTTTCATTTTTTATTCGTTTAGAACCTGCTGCAAGGAAAGTAAAAGCTTTGATCGATAGTTTGTGAAAAAACTGTTAATTTAAGAAAAGGCGTTGACACATACTTTTATTTCAGATATATTACTGTTTAGTAAAAGGGAGTAACTGGCGCTTGTTAAAAGCGTTTGCGATGTCGTCAGTACGATGCATATGCATCCGTATCGTGATTAAACAGTGAGACTTTTATTGCATTACATAATTAGTGTGCAATAGGAGTCTCTTTTTTATTGTATGAGAAATATTAGTTCTTATAGGATGAAAAAGCTCCGTGCATAATGCACACTCATATAATCTTAAGGAGGAAAACAGATGAAAACATTTTATCAAATGTCCGGCGAGGATACGATGAAGCAGTTAAACGGCTCTGCCGAACCGCTTACTGAATCGCAGGTGAAAGAGCATCAGGAAAAATACGGTCGGAATGAGCTTGTGGAGGGCAAGAAAAAGACGGTGCTTCAGATCTTTCTTGAACAGTACAAGGACTTTCTTGTTATCATCCTGATCATTGCGGCTATTGCATCGGGATTTATGGGAGATGTGGAAAGTACGGCGGTTATTCTAATCGTAATCACAATGAATGCAATACTGGGAACAGTTCAGACTGTGAAAGCAGAACAATCTCTTGCCAGCCTGAAAAAACTTTCCGGTCCGGAAGCAAAAGTGTTGAGAAACGGAACAGTTATCCCGATTCCGTCTTCGGAAGTAACAGTCGGTGATATTGTGATGTTGGATGCAGGAGATTACATTCCTGCCGACGGACGTCTTTTGGAAAGCGCCAGCCTGAAAGTTGATGAGAGCGCTTTGACAGGAGAAAGTCTTGGAGTAGAAAAGTCTGTAGATATTATAAATGAAGAAGAGGTTCCGCTTGGCGATAGATTGAATATGGTTTATTCAGGAAGCTTTGTCACATATGGAAGGGGATCTTTTGTTGTAACCGGAATCGGGATGGAGACAGAAGTCGGAAAAATCGCAAGTCTGTTAAAGACAACTTCCGAGAAAAAGACACCGCTTCAGATCAATCTGGATCAGTTTGGTCAAAAGCTGTCGATCTTGATCCTTGTATTCTGTGGTATTTTATTCGGAATCAATATTTTGCGGGGCGATAAGATCGGTGATGCCTTCCTTTTTGCAGTAGCCCTTGCAGTGGCGGCAATTCCGGAAGCGCTTAGTTCTATTGTTACAATCGTACTTTCTTTTGGTACGCAGAAGATGGCGAAAGAACATGCGATCATGCGTAAACTTCAGGCAGTGGAAGGACTCGGAAGCGTATCGATCATTTGTTCTGATAAAACAGGAACGCTGACACAGAACAAAATGACAGTAGAAGATTATTATGTTGATGAGCTTTGCATTAAGGCAGAAGATATAGATTTGAATGACCCTTCCCAGAGCAGGCTGTTGATCGGAAGTATGTTATGCAACGATTCTAAAAATACAGACGGCGTAGAAATCGGAGATCCGACAGAAACAGCTTTGATCAATCTTGGAAGTAAGCTTGGACTTGATCCGGAAGAAATAAGAACGAAATATCCTCGTGAGAGTGAAAATCCTTTTGACAGCGACCGTAAGTTAATGTCAACAAAGCATACGATTGAAAATGTTCCTACGATGATTGTAAAAGGTGCGGTCGATGTGTTGCTGACCCGTATGGATCAGATACAGATCGGTTCTGAAGTGCGTCCGATGACGGAGCAGGACAGAAAAAATATCGAAGAACAAAATCAGGCATTTTCAAGACAGGGACTCCGTGTTCTTGCTTTTGCATATAAAACAGTGTCAGACGAGTTGGAATTGACTTTGGAAGACGAATATAATCTTACGTTTATCGGCTTGATCGCAATGATGGATCCTCCGCGTGAAGAATCCAAAGCTGCTGTAGCGGAATGTAAGAAGGCGGGTATTCGTCCGATCATGATCACGGGAGATCATAAAGTGACGGCTGCGGCGATTGCGAAAAGAATCGGTATTTTGGAAGATGAGTCCGAAGCATGTGAAGGTGCGGAGATTGATAAACTTTCCGATGAAGAATTGAAAGATTTTGTAGAGGGAATTTCCGTATATGCCCGTGTTTCTCCGGAACATAAAATCCGTATCGTACGTGCATGGCAGGAAAAGGGAAATATTGTATCTATGACAGGTGACGGAGTAAACGATGCGCCGGCGCTGAAACAGGCGGATATCGGTGTTGCAATGGGAATCACCGGAAGTGAAGTATCGAAAGATGCAGCGGCGATGGTATTGACAGATGATAACTTTGCAACAATCGTAAAAGCAGTAGAAAACGGAAGAAATATTTACCGGAACATTAAAAACTCAATCCAGTTTTTGCTTTCGGGAAACTTTGGCGCGATTCTCGCTGTGCTCTACGCTTCCATCGCAGGTCTTCCGGTTCCGTTCGCACCTGTGCATTTGTTGTTTATTAACTTGTTGACAGACAGCCTTCCGGCAATCGCACTCGGACTTGAACCTCACTCTAAAGAAGTGATGGAAGAAAAACCAAGACCGATGAACGAGTCGATCCTTACAAAAGATTTTATGCTGAAAATCGGAACAGAAGGACTGTCAATCGGAATCACAACAATGATCGCATTTTTGATCGGATATAAAGGCGGTAATGCATTGCTTGGAAGTACAATGGCATTTGCGACACTGTGCTCTGCAAGATTGTTCCATGGATTTAACTGTAAATCAGACAGACCGGTTGTATTTACAAGCAAGCTTTTAAATAATATTTATTTGATAGGTGCATTTGTTGTAGGTCTGGCATTAGTGACAATGGTTGTTATGATTCCGGGACTTCACAGTATTTTTAAAGTACAGACGTTGAATTTGACGCAGCTTTTGATCGTATACGGCCTTGCGGCAGTGAATATTCCGATCATCCAGATTTTGAAAGCAATCCGTTTGGCGCTGAAGAAAAAAGAAAAATAAAGCTCTCTTTAAAAGATTAGTTTAACAGAAGAGAAGCAGAGGGATACAGAAAGGAGGACTTTTATGAAACAAGTACAAAAACCAAGAAAGCCATTGATCGTATATTATCTGATCGCGATTGCGGTACTGATCCTTTTTAACTCCTTTGTATTCCCTGCCATTGTAGGGGGAAATGTTGAGGAAGTTGATTACGGCACATTCCTTACGATGGTAGAAAACAAAGAAGTATCGAAAGTACAGCTCGAAGGCGAAAGCATTTATTTTACAGATAAAAGTGAAGATTCCAGACAGTATGAAACTACGAGGTTTGATGACCCGGATCTTGTAAACCGTTTGGAAAAAGCAGGATGTAAGTTCGGAAGAGTTGCAGATCGACAGATGAGTCCGTTTTTAAGTATGCTCTTGTCAATCGTGATTCCGATGATCATTTTCATTCTCCTCGGACAGTTTTTGTCACGTCAACTCATGAAAAAGATGGGCGGAGCGGCAGGCGGAAATCAGTTTATGCAGTTTGGAAAAAGCAATGCAAAAGTATACGTGCAGTCTACGACGGGTATTACATTTAACGATGTGGCAGGTGAAGATGAAGCAAAAGAACTTTTGACAGAGATTGTTGATTTTCTTCACAATCCGCAGAAATATCAGGAAATCGGCGCTGTATGTCCGAAAGGAGCTCTTCTTGTAGGGCCTCCGGGAACAGGTAAGACGCTTCTTGCAAAGGCAGTTGCAGGAGAAGCAGGCGTTCCGTTTTTCTCTATTTCGGGTTCGGAATTTGTAGAAATGTTTGTCGGCATGGGAGCTTCAAAAGTACGTGATCTGTTTAAACAGGCAAATGAGAAAGCGCCTTGTATTGTATTTATCGATGAGATCGATACGATCGGCAAGAAACGTGACAGCCACGGAATGGCAGGAAATGATGAACGTGAGCAGACGCTGAATCAGCTTCTGACAGAAATGGATGGATTCGATGCATCAAAAGGTGTTGTCATACTTGCGGCAACAAACCGTCCGGACACATTAGATCCGGCGCTTTTGCGCCCGGGACGTTTTGACCGGAGAATTCCTGTAGAACTTCCCGATCTTAAAGGGCGTGAAGAAATACTGAAAGTGCATGCCCGAAAGATTAAACTCGGAGACAATGTGGACTTTAATGCGATTGCAAGAGCGGCTTCGGGAGCATCAGGAGCGGAGCTGGCAAATATGGTGAATGAGGCGGCTCTTCGGGCTGTCCGTGAGAACAGAAAATTTGTTGTACAGTCGGATCTAGAGGAAAGTATTGAAGTTGTGATCGCGGGATACCAAAAGAAAAACCGTGTTCTTTCGACGAAAGAGAAACTGATCGTTGCATATCATGAGATCGGTCATGCTTTGGTGGCGGCATTACAGACACATTCGGCTCCGGTGACAAAAATTACGATCATTCCCAGAACTTCGGGTGCGCTCGGATATACGATGCAGGTAGAAGAAGAGGAACGCAATCTGATGACTGAAGAAGAACTTAAAAATAAAATTGCGACATTGACAGGAGGAAGATGCGCGGAGGAGCTTGTATTCGGCTCAGTGACAACAGGAGCGTCAAATGATATTGAACAGGCGACGAAGCTTTCCAGGGCAATGATCACCAGATATGGTATGAGCAGCCGATTTGGAATGGTTGCTCTTGAGACGCAGTCAAATCCGTACCTCGGAGGCGACAGCAGTTTAAGTTGTTCTCCTGAGACAGCGGCAACTATTGACGATATGGTTGTAGATATGGTAAAACAGTCTTATGAGAAGGCGCGAAAGCTGTTGAAAGATAATCAGGGGAAATTGCATGAACTTGCCAAATACTTGTATGAGAAAGAAACAATCACAGGGGACGAATTTATGCGGATCTTGTCACAGAAAGAACTTTCTTCAGATGGAGAGACTGTATCAGGCGCAGAGTTTGCGGCAGAGGGCAGACAGATTTTAGAGGAAGAAAAAGCATCAGACAAAGAAGTGCATATTTCTGAGGAATAAAGATTATCTGTTAAAATTAAAAAAATGCAGGCGATAGCGTCGCTGTACAGAAAGAACCGTTTACGGTCTGTACATCGACGCTACCCTTGTACAGCGGTATGAATAGAAAATAAAAAAGAACAGCAATAAGAAGTCAGACACAAAAGAAGAGACAGAGGTGAAAAGCTGTATGGCAAGAAGAAAAAAGGCGCAGGTAGAAGAAAAAAAGGAACGACGGCTCCCGACAACAAGATATAATCCCGAATATAAAAAGGGACTGACAAGTCAGCAAGTTCAGGAACACCGGCTGCACGGTTGGACGAACAAGGCGGTTGAACCTCCGTCAAAGACGACGAAAGAGATTGTTCATGAAAACGTATTTACTTATTTCAACTTAATCTTTGTCGTGCTTGCAGTATTGCTCTGTCTTGTGGGATCTTTCAGAGATTTGACATTTCTCCCGGTCATTATTGCAAATACATTGATTGGAATTATTCAGGAGATTAGAGCAAAGCAAGTACTGGATAAACTGACTATGTTGAATGCGCCCCGCGCCTCTGTTGTCCGAGACGGAAAAAGAACGGTGATCAATGCCGAAGATCTTGTCGTAGATGATATCGTAATTTTTAAAGCCGGCGATCAGGTGTGTGCCGATGCGGAAGTATCTGCCGGAGAAGTTCAGGTGAATGAATCGCTTTTGACAGGTGAAGCCGATGAGATTACAAAACGTAAAGGCGATAAACTGATGTCAGGCAGCTTTATTGTTTCAGGACAATGTCACGCGCGGCTTGATAAAGTAGGAGAGGATTCATATATCTCGAAATTGACATTGCAGGCAAAAGCGATGCAGTCAAAAGAACAGTCGGAAATGATTCGTTCGCTTGATAAGCTTGTTAAATGTGTAGGAGTAGCTATTATCCCGATCGGAATCGTTCTTTTTTCACAGGCATTTTTCATTCAACATGACGGATTTAGAGAAAGCGTGACATCTATGATCGCGGCGGTGATCGGAATGATTCCGGAAGGATTGTATCTTCTTGCAAGTGTGGCGCTTGCGGTGAGTTCAATTCGTCTTGCACAGAAAAAAGTGCTTTTGCATGATATGAAATGTATTGAAACGCTTGCCCGCGTAGACGTGCTTTGTGTGGATAAGACAGGAACGATTACGGAAAATACAATGAAAGTCCAAAAGCTGATCAAGACGGACGAGTACGATGAAAAAGAAAAGGGCGGGTTATCTTTGCTTGTCGGAGATTTTGCGGCAGCTATGACAAATGATAATATTACGATGGCTGCCCTAAAAGAATATTTTACAAAAGCATCAGGAAAGAAAGCTTTGTCAAAAACAGGATTTTCTTCCGCAACAAAATACAGTAGCGTTACATTTGAAGACGGAGCTTATGTGCTCGGAGCGCCGGAATTTGTTTTAAAAGAAAAGTATGACGATTATGCGGAAGAGATTACAGAATATGCATCTACAGGAGCCAGAGTTCTTGCCTTTGGAATTTATGACGGAGAGGTTGACGGAAAACCTCTGACACATGGCATTCTTCCGTTTGGCTTTGTTTTACTGGCCAATCCTATACGAGAAGCTGCAAAAGAGACGTTTGAGTATTTCGCAGAACAAGGCGTAGAAGTAAAGGTTATCTCAGGGGATAATCCGGTTACCGTTTCCAATGTTGCAAAGCAGGCCGGAATTAAAAATGCAGACAGATATGTAGATGCGTCAGAGTTTGAAGATGAACAGTCCATGAGGAAAGCGCTTCTGAATAATACGGTTTTCGGTCGGGTTACGCCGAGTCAGAAACGGAAGTTTGTCCGTATTTTAAAAGAGGCAGGACATACGGTAGCAATGACGGGAGACGGGGTTAATGATGTGCTTGCCCTGAAAGATGCCGACTGCAGTATTGCCATGGCATCGGGAAGCGACGCTGCGGCACAGGCATCTCAGCTTGTTTTGCTGGAGTCAGATTTTTCATGTATGCCGGAAGTTGTGTTGGAAGGAAGGCGGGTTGTAAACAATATTCAGAGATCGGCAAGTTTATTTCTTGTGAAAAATATTTTCTCATTTTTGCTAAGCGTTGCGTCTGTCGTGTTTATGTTTACTTATCCGTTGGAGCCGTCGCAAGTATCATTGATCAGTATGTTTACAATCGGTGTTCCTGCATTCTTCCTTGCTCTGGAACCAAATAAAAATATGATCAAAGGACATTTCCTTACAAATGTGCTGTTAAAAGCGCTTCCTGCTGCGTTGACAGATGCTCTTGCGGTTGCGGCTCTTGTCATATTCGGAAGAACATTCGATGTCAGTTCGACTGACATATCAACAGCGGCAACGATGCTTTTGGCAATCGTAGGATTTATGATCTTATACAAGATCAGCGCCCCTATGAATAAAATACGCTTTGGCATTGTGAGCGCATGCATTGCCGGACTATTATTCTGCAGCATTTTCTTGAAAGATTTGTTTGCCATTACAAGTATGACAAAAGAATGTATTATGCTTTTTGTAGTATTTGCGATTGCTACAGAACCGGTACTTCGATATTTGACAACATTTGTGGAAAAAGTAAAATTTTATTATTTAAAGATTCAGGATAAAAATTTGTCTTTTAATAAAAAGTAATATTTTCAGAGCAATGAAAGACATCGGAAAAGAAGAAGCATCACGGGAAAAGCAATTTTAAAGTGAATGATGCAGATTAAAACGGAATAGAAATATATCAACCATTGATAAGAAAAAATAAAGATTAAACAAAGAGGAGAATGAAAAATGGCAGAAAAATTGAAAGTATTGATTTTAAACGGAAGTCCGAGAGCAGAGGGAAATACAACGATCGCGATTCATGAGATGGAGCATATTTTTGAAGAAAATGACGTGGAATATGAGACAATCCAAGTCGGAAAAATGGATATCAGAGGATGTGTGGCGTGTGGAACGTGTTATAAAAACGGAAAGTGTATGTTTGACGATATCGTAAATGAACTTGCTCCGAAATTTGAAGAGGCAGACGGTATGGTCATCGCGAGTCCTGTTTTTTATGCGTCCGCAAATGCAACGTTGATCGCCTGTCTCGACCGATTATTTTACAGTACCAAATTCGATAAGACGATGAAAGTCGGAGCAAGTGTCGTATGTGCAAGAAGAGGTGGATGTTCTGCAACTTTTGACGAATTAAATAAATATTTTACGATTTCGGATATGCCGATTGCGTCAGGACAATACTGGAACTGTATCCATGGAAGAAAGGTAGGAGAGGCTGCGCTTGACGAAGAAGGAAAGCAGACAATGCGCGGTGTTGCAAGAAATATGGTTTTTCTGATGAAAAGTATCGCTCTCGGGAAAGAAGCATTCGGTCTTCCGGAAAAAGAAAAAAGAGTACATACGCATTTTATTAATCCGTGATTTCCCAAAATTATTTTTAGTTTTTTTTCAGGAACAGGGAAAAAGTATTGCCTGTTCTTCTTCGGAAATACCAATTCCGGTATCAGATATATCTAATCGCAAATAAGAGGGATATTCTGTGATATTCAAGTTCACGATACCGCCGTTTGGAGTGTATTTCACAGCGTTATCAAGTACATTGCCGACAGCTTCTGTAGTCCAGTTAAAATCAAGCAGGGCTTCAAAAGTCTGTTGGCAATTAAAAGTAATCGTAATATTTTTCTCTCTTGCTTTTGTATAAACTGTTTTTACTGCCTGCATAACAATATCATTCAAACTGCTTTGTTCAGGTTTCAGTTGAATAATCGTCATAGCAGAAAGCTCCGCCGATTATGAAATCAGTTGCTTTACCGTCAGTACTGTCGGCGGTCAGCGTTAGTTTTTTCCCGACCAAAGCGGTATTTGGAGCATTATATTCCGTATCCATTCCTGAAATTGCTGTCTCTCCATGCTTAAATGCTTCAATATCAATCGGCGCATCAGGATGATCGGCATTGTATTTTTTTAGTACTTTTTCGCCATTAAGTGTTGTGACATAACATCCATACTCACCGGCATTTGCATATCCTTTCAGCGACTCTTATCATTGTATTCAAAGTTATAATCACAATATTCTTTTATAAAGTTTTCCCCTTTGACACTTCCTATGATTCCGTTTTTGCCTTTTGGATATTTTCCTTTTATATCTTTAATCGTTTCCAGATAATGTTTTTCCCATTCGGCAGTATCGTAGTATTGAAGCGTAATAGAAAGCTTACGTCCTTCATCGTTCTCTTCGGTAACCGAGCCGACCATATACTGCGTACCGACAGTTTTGACATATTTTAAATTTTTAATCTGTTGTTCCTGTTCCTCTGTCGGCGCCGCGAGGGTTACATTGGCAGTTGTTCCTGCAGTACGCACCTGCATTAACTTCATATTTTCGATATAGTTAATGCCTAAGCTTGAACACGGTAGTAATCATAAAAGTGGTGAGAATGATTGCAAATACCGCAAACAGATTACGAATACGATTTGCTCTCATCATCCCTTTTTCTACCCGTTTAATTGCTTTTTTGTTTCGGTTAGCGTGCATATTCCACACCTCCTGAAATAACCTTCCCATCCTCAATTCGGATAATGCGGTCAGCCATTTGAGCGATTCCCGAAGTAGGGCGATCCAATCCTCCGATCATGTTGAGAAGTGTGGATTTACCGCTGCCTGATGTGCCGATAACAGCTACAAATTCTCCTTCTTCTACAGAAATGGATACGCCGTCTAAAGCATGGACTTTGTTTTCTCCGTTTCCGTATATCTTTCGCAAATTTTTTGTTTCAAGTATTACCATATTAAAAACCTCCTAATTTGTATTTTTATTCAGTAAGCTCAGTATAGCAAGCAGTTCTTACAATCTTCTTACAATTCATACTAAACTTGCCGGTTATTTTGATTATTTCTATTTTTATAAATGTACAGTTATTGAAAAAATACGTTCTGAATGATGATATAACAATAACTTTTCCGCAGTTATCCTTTATGACCTTGAACAGCAGCGAAAAGAAAGCAAGGAATTTCTGGACGACTCGTGACTATTTTGTGTTTTGTGCAGAAAAGTACTATGAAATTTATGATTGACTTATAAATTTGCTAATATCTTGTTTAGTACAAGTTATATTCTTATAATGAGCATAGCTCAAATAAAAGAGTAGGAAATCAAATTCGGAGGGATATCAGATTAAAGGAACTGACGAATATGTAACCGAAAGTGCCGTTGTTGATACCTTTAAAGCTATGGTAGAAAAAATGTTTGACGGGGCAGCTACAGCAAAGGGCGCATTGATTATTGCTGCGGAAAGTGTGTATTCTTGTGACATAAGCAGACTCCACAATTAGAGCCTCACTAATAAATTTCATAGTTACTTTTGCTTGATAAGTTCGTATGATACAATGGGAAGCGAAAGGAGAAGTGTATTATGTATCAAAAAAAATTGCAAGAAGATATTCGCTGTCCGTTGGAGTACGGTTTGGAAGTATTTGGAGGAAAATGGAAATCCAGAATTATTTGTGTACTTGCGGAAATGCAAACATTACGTTACAGTGAAATTAGAAAACAGATGTGCAACATAACAGACGCAGTTTTATCGGCAACCTTGAAAGAACTGATTGCTGATGAGATTGTCCACCGGAAATCTTATGATGAAATCCCTCCAAGGGTTGAATATTCTTTAACGATAAAGGGAAAATCTGTTGTTCCAATTCTTCAGAGTATTTGCAAATGGTCTGGAATTTTTTACAAAGAAGATAATGAACATACAATGGCTCAATGTCAGAAATGTGACTACCGATAACATAAATTATACGACTGAAAAGGATAGGGGGCTATGAAGATGACTATTTCTATGTTGGGAACACTTTCCTGTTATATGGTTATTAGTTCCTTTACACCCGGACCGGGTAATATATTGGCTATGAATACAACTACACGTTTCGGTTGGGAAAAAGGGAAACGATTGATTTTAGGAATTTGCTGTGGATATTTTCTGGTTCAGATGATTTGCACATTAGCGTTATATAGTTTAAATATGGTACTTTCTCCTGTACTATCATTTTTGAAATATATTGGTGTAGTATATATGATTTGGCTGGCAATTCATATTGCAGTCAGCTGCCCGGAAACATCTGATTCCAATAAAGCTCCAAGTTTCTCTACAGGTTTTTTGCTGCAACTGGTGAACATAAAAATTTATTTATACATTAGTACACTGCTGACAGCTTATCTTATTCCATATATCAAAAGTTTGCCGTTACTTGTTTTAGCCGGAGTGGGAGTGACTGCTATAGGAAGTACGGCTTCTGTTACATGGGCGTTGTTAGGTATCAAACTGCAATCCAGTTATGAGAAATATTTTCGTCTTATTAACATTGCCCTTGCACTTTTCTTGTTGTATTGTGCATGGGGGATTGTAAAAGTTTGACAAATAAGGAGTTTAATTATGAACATTCAATATACTGAAGAAAAAATATTTACCGCAGAACAGGTAGAAGAACTGTTTTTATCTGTAAAGTGGATTTCCGGAAAATACCCGGATAGATTATATCGAGCATTGCTCAATTCCTCTACTGTAATTACAGCATGGGATAACAAACGCTTAGTAGGTCTTGTCAGAGTTTTGGATGATGGTGAAATGGTAGCGTATATACACTACGTTCTTGTTCATCCGGACTATCACAAAAACGGAATTGCAGGTACAATGATAAAACAGATTAAAGAGAAATATAAAGATTATCTATATCTTGAAGTTATGCCGGAAGAAAGTAAGAATGTTACTTTCTATGAACGCTTTGGATTTCAGGTAATGAAAGACGGAGTTGCTATGCAAATTTCTAATTATTAAAATATTGCATGAAAAGGAAACGCGATATGAATGATGAGACATACAACGAAGACAGGTGTTCTCTATAATACAAAAGCAAATTATAAGTCTGTGATCAATATGATCAAGAAAGAGGAATTATACGAGACGGTTTTGTTATGAATATCCGTCCATCCGCAGTAATCCGCCAGAGTTACAACGAGATTGCCGATATGTGCAGAAAGACCGCAGAGCCGATTTTCCTTACCAAGAACGGTGAGGGAGATTTAGTCGTTATGGATATTGAAACTTATAACCGCAGGGAGAAAATGCTGAAGCTGCGTGAGGAACTGCTTGCCGTAGAGGAAGATAGGATGCGTGGAAGCAAAGGCTACTCTGTTGATGAAGTCGCTGCGATGATGCGTAGTGCAATCAAGGAGACGGCAGGTCATGAAACAGCAGAATAAATACCATGTGATTGTATCGGAACGGGCAACGCAGATGCTTGTTTCCCACGCTGCTTTTCTGGCACAGGTCAGTCCGGAAGCGGCGGAACGGCTGACAGCTGAATTTGAAAAGGCTGCAAATTCATTAGAACCGATGCCGCAGAGATGTCCGTGGCTCACAGGAGAATATATCCCAAGAAATGCTTATCGTTTTATCCTGTTTGAGAAACGCTATATGATCATATTCCAGATAGTAGACGATATAGTCTACGCTGATTATGTGGTAGATTGTAGGCAGGATTACAGTTGGCTCATTCGATAACAACAAAATAACTTTCAGAAATCGTCACTTACAGTTGGGTGGCGATTTTTTTGTGCCTGAAAGTATCAACAAGAAAGGATGATAGAAATGAAGAAAAAAAGAAAAATATTACCAGATTTATCGTATCCATTTACTGAAATGTATAGAACTCTTTTTCCGTTTTATTAATCTTCTGTTTAGAAATTTTCGTATTCTTTTATTCTTTCAACATACTTTAGACATATTTTCTCTTTATACTAAGTATCAGATAGTTGATAAACAACTATCCCCCCTCATAAAAGTAATGATATCCCCTGAACAAGGATATCACGCTTTACTCTCATTCCTTTAGATAACTATAAAACAACGAAACCCGTTAGCCGGAAGGTTAGCGGGTTTTCGCTATTTATTATCTTACCTTTTCCAATGGAAATGTAACACTCCACTTCCCTTTAATGTGCATATTACTTGTTGTGAACTTTCCACAAATAACATAATCCGAAACATTTTTATCTGACAAGTCAAAGATATATTCGCTGTACATATCTTTTTCTCCTTCATCTGTAAAGAAAGAAATACTTGCTTCACAATCAAAAACATCTCCGTCACTGTTCTTCAAATAAACATATCCATGATTATCCGTTTCAAGCGCAGAATCATATCTGATTTGAATATGAAGTTTTTCTCCTACATATCCTATCGCAGTAAGAGCAACTCCCGAAACAGGCGAATTTATATCTCCTTGAGGTACGAGAGCCTGAAAATCTTCCATATACTTTTCACTGTTTACACCACTCCCGCCCGAAACACTATACGGAGTAAAAATCTTTGCCGAACCGTTATTCTTGTCCAAATTTAATGTCGCTATTGAACCTTCATACGTTTCTTTATTACTCAATATTTCCCGCACAGAGAAAGTTATTTTCTCATCTGCAATATCATGCTTATCCCATTGCGATATAGAAATCAAAAAAACGGCTGTTTCCGTCTCTGCATCATACTTTATATTTTCACATGAGCTACTGCATTCAAACGAGGTATTGATACTGAAACTATCAAACAAATCTGTCGTTTCATCAATCCTATCTTCCTCCAAATCCTGTACAGAAATAAGTATCTTCGCCTCTCCGCTTTCTACATAAGCGGAAATAACCTCTATTTTAATACCGTTATCCTCACTTATCATATTAACAGGCTTTAACTTTTGGGCTGCTGACGGAGACAACGTATAGAGAAGTTCATAAGCCGGAGAAAAATCCGCAGCTACCAATGTCGAAACAGATAATATAAATACAAGTATAAATGAAGCCGCGGCAGCAACGCTCTTTTGTAAAATAGAACTCTTCCCTATCCTTTTCTTTCTTCGCTGAAAATCTGCAGCTTCTTCGATATATCGATCATTAATATTGCCAATCGCATCTGATATATCCTTTTTTCTCATACTTCAACGCCCTCCCTTTTTAAATATCGTTTTAATTTTCCTCTAATTCGTGAAAGCCGGACCGATACATTGTTATTACTTATTTGAAACCTTTCCGCAAGATCTGAAATACTATCAGAATACCAATAGCGGCGAACAAACATTATTCTGCTTCTCTTATCTAACGTTTCAAGAAATCCATCAAGTAAATCCGACAATTCATTTGCTTCCATTTCCTGTTCGACAGTCATTACTGCCATAAGACAATTCTCCAATTCCTGCAACGCCACATCATAATAGCTGTTCCGCTTAATACAAGTGTTCTCATGGTACTTCGCAATAGATATATTTCGGATAATCCGGAATATATAGGCCCTTAACGGATTTGGATTTTTAGGCGGTATTGTATTCCATACGGCAAGGTATGTATCATTTACACATTCCTCTGCGTCACGATGATTTTTCAAAATATTGCCCGCAATACGTTTACACGCCGTTCCGTATTTTTCCGACAATTCTATAAGCGCCCGTTCCTCTCGCTTATATAGCAAATCAATAATTTTACTATCTTCTTCCAACGTATCATCCTCCTCTCAGCTATATACTAGGGATTTACCCGCAAATCTTACACCTAAAAACAACAATTTTAAAACCTTTTAAACATTTAATTTCCCCTGCTTGCAGAAAGTCCTGAAAAGAAATGCTTGCCAACACTTTAATCCATCGTGATTACCTCATTTCAAGCCACACTATATAACAGTGCGGAAACTCAAGGAAAATGAATATTGCATTCAGTATTTGCGCATATGCTACAATGCCAGCAGGCAAAGAGAAACGGCGTATCCATGTTGAGTGTCAACAAAAAACCCACGAGTTCACACCTCGTGGGTTTTTCTATTTCTACTTTTTAGGCATGGAGAGGATTAACCCCATAGGCCGGTTGCCGATTATTTTATCGTGAATTACTTTACAAAATCAGCATGGCATCTCCAAAACTAAAAAATCGATACCGTTCTTTCACGGCTTCTTCATAAGCCGCCATAACATGTTCTTTCCCTGCCAGCGCGGATACGAGCATAATGAGTGTCGATTCCGGCAAATGGAAGTTTGTGATCAGGCAGTCCAGTGTTTTAAAATGATATCCCGGATAAATAAAAATTTCCGTCCAGCCGCTGCATGCTTTCAAATGTCCGTTTTCGTCAGCCGCAGATTCAATCGTGCGGCAGCTTGTCGTTCCGACGCAGATCACGCGTCCGCCCCTGTCTTTGGCATGGTTGATCTTCTCCGCCGCCTCTTCATTTATCATATAAAATTCCGAGTGCATATGATGATTTTCCACATCGTCAACTTTGACAGGACGAAATGTTCCCAAACCTACATGTAATGTTACTCTTGCAATATCAACGCCTTTTTCTTCAATTTTTCTGAGTAGTTCCGGCGTAAAATGAAGTCCTGCCGTCGGAGCGGCTGCCGAACCTGAATGTTCTGCATAAACCGTATTATATCTGTTCTTATCCTGAAGCTGATGCGTAATATACGGCGGAAGAGGCATCTGACCGAGCTGATCTAATATTTCTTCAAATATACCTTCATATTCAAAACGGATCAGCCTGTTTCCTTCATCCACAACATCGACAACTTCTCCTACAAGCAGACCATCTCCGAAACTGATCCGTGTTCCCGGCTTTGCCTTACGACCGGGTTTCACGAGCGTTTCCCACACATCATCCGCCCCTCTTTTCAGAAGAAGCACTTCGATCTTCGCGCCTGTCTCTTCTTTTGCCCCGATCAATCTGGCCGGAATTACCTTCGTATCATTTATCACGAGACAATCGCCTTCATTCAAATAATCGATAATCTCACTGAATACATGATGCCCGATCTTACCGGTTTCTTTGTCCACTGTCATAAGTCTGGAAGAGGAACGGTCTTCCAGCGGGTCTTGCGCGATCAACTCCTCCGGAAGATCATAATAAAAATCACTTGTTTTCATATTCGGTTTATCTCCTGTTATTTCTAAGAAGCAAGCCTTGCGTGTACTCCACGCAAGGCTTTCCCCAAATTCATTTCTGTCTTTATCACTCTTGAGTTATTTCTGTTTTATTGCGTTCTAAGCTCTGCGCCCATTTTCTTTCCGAGTTTTTTCATAACCTGTTCGGCGACGCTTTCGATCTCCTGTGACGTCAGCGTTTTCTCATCAGATCCGATCGTCAGTCTGATCGTTACGGATTTTTTGCCCTGCGGAATCTGTTTTCCTCTGTATTCATCTACAAACGATGCGTCTTTTAAAAGGGCGCTTGCTTTCTTTTTACCCATAACGGCATCATAAATGTCATTCCATACTGCATCGGAATCAAAAAGCATGGAAATGTCATAGTCTGTCTCAGGATACTCTGCAAGATGCTCGAATTTATTCGTTCTTGATTTCAGCGGTTTCAGTTTTGAAGCATCCAGCTCAAAAAGAATCACAGAAAGATTCTTAATGCCGCATTCCATAGAAACTTTTTTCGCTACAAGACCCATATCGCCGATCTTTTCATCACCGAGGTAAATGTTCAGCCACACAACATTGTCAGCCCATACCGGCTTTTCTTCTTTTTTAAATTCATACGCTTCCATATGCGTATATCTCGGCATATACTCAAGAACTCCTTTTGCCTCTCTGAAAAGCATACCGATGTCCTTTACGCTGCTTGCAAATGCCGCTCCGATATGTCTGCGCTGTTCAGGAAGAGATTCCGTCTCATCGTATGCATTTGTGTAGTTTTTATCAAAGAACACCTGAGCCTCTTCAAAGATAGAAAAATCATTAAAGTAACGCTCGTTTTTCGCAACCGCCTCGCAAAGGTTCGGCAGAAGAGAAGAACGAATGCAGCTCATATCCGGCGCCGGAGGCGTGGAAAGTTTCAAAACTCCGTCTGTACTTTGCAAAACTGCGTTTACAAACACATCGTTCATCCACGGATAAGTATATACTTCCTGCATTCCGCATCGTATTGCAAGATATTCTTTCATATTTCTTACGAGACTTTTATCCTTCTGATTGATCGAATCTGTAAATGTCGTCGTAAATTCTGTCGCCTCGAAATTATCGTATCCGTACATTCTGGCAACTTCTTCCATCACATCGTCCTTGATAGAAATATCGCCTGTCGAACGCCATGTAGGCGCTGTCACATGCATATTGTCACCGTCGATCCGAACGTCGAATCCAAGCTGTTCCAGCTTGCCTTGAATCTCTTCATTTGTCAGGTGTTTTCCGAGTCTTTTCTCCAGCCATGTCAGATTAACGTCAATTTCTGCTCTGTCGAGTTTTTTCACATAATTATCGCAGTATCCCGTCACCTGAAGTTCAGGATAAAGCTCTTTAAAATACTTCATCGAAAGAGCAAGCGCCTGATCGCATCTTTCGGGATCGATCGCTTTTTCATATCTGGAAGACGCTTCTGTACGCGTGTCGTAACGAAGCGCTGTGCGGCGGATGCCTGTCGCTTCAAAGTTTGCCACTTCAAGGATCACACGTTCCGTCTTCGGCAGGATCGAATCTTTCGCTCCGCCCATAACTCCCGCAAGAGCAACCGCGCCTTCAGAATCAGTGATCACAAGATCGTCTGTATTCAATTCAAGCTCTTTATCATTTAAAAGAAGAAGCTTTTCTCCTTCTGCCGCATGTCTTACGACAATATGATCCGTAATATTATCTGCGTCAAATGCATGTGTCGGATTTCCTGTTGCGAGCATTACATAATTCGTAATATCGACAAGAGCGTTGATCGGACGCATTCCTACTTTCCAGATTCTGTTCTGCATTTTATACGGCGCAGGTTTTACAGCCACGCCTGACATTTCAACGCCGATATATCTTGTACATCTGTCAGGATCTTCTATCTCGACTTTAAAATCAGACTGAACGTCTGCCTCAAAAGGCTCGATCTTTGCAAGCGGCAAGTTATAAAGAGCCGCAATCTCACGGGCAATTCCGTAATGTCCCCAAAGATCCGGTCTGTTTGTCATTGATTTGTTGTCTATCTCAAGAAGCACATCATTCATATCCAAAGCATCTGCCAAAGAAGTTCCTGCCGGAACGTCAAACGCTGACAGATCAAGGATTTCTCCTTCTGTTTCTGACGGGAACAGCTCGCCTAATCCGATCTCATCTGAAGCGCAGATCATACCGAATGACTCAACTCCGCGAAGTTTAGAATTTTTGATCACTACAGGCTCACCCTCGCCGTGCCAGCGGACAACCGCTCCCGGACAAGATACTGCAACGCGCATCCCTTCTTCCAGATTAATGCCTCCGCATACGATGTCTTTGATCTCTTCACTGCCGATATTTACTTTACATACTCGCAGTCTGTCCGCATTCGGATGCGGCTCGATCTTTTCGATCACTCCGACGATCATATTTTCAAAACGTTCTGCAAGATATTCCACGTCTTCCACTTCTACTGTGGACATTGTCAGATCGTACGCCAGTTTTTTCAGATCTGCATCTTCCGGAATATTTACATAATCTCTAATCCATGATAATGATAATTTCATAGTCTCTCTCCTCGTATCTAAATTGCCTCTATCTAAACTGTTTCAGGAATCTTAAATCTGCACTGTGGAACAGTCTTACGTCATCCACGCCGTAACGCATCATAACAAGTCTGTCCAAACCGATATTTACATAAAATCCTGTATATTCATCAGGATCAAGTCCTGCTGCCCGAAGTACGTTCGGATGCGGAGAACCTCCCGGCATAACTTCGATCCAACCGACATGTTTACATACGCTGCATCCTTTTCCTCCGCAGACCTGACACTGCATGTCGATCTCAAATCCCGGCTCTACAAACGGGAAGAAACCGGAACGCATTCTGACCGGAACGTCTGTTCCGAACACTTTGCTCAAAATACTCTTGATCATTACTTTACCTGATGTAAACGTAATATCTTTATCCACGATCAGCGCCTCATACTGGAAAAACGCTCTCTCATGATGCGCGTCCGTCGTCTCGTTTCTGTACACACGTCCCGGATATACGAAACGATACGGCGGTTTGTGTGTCTGCATATAGCGAACGCTTCCGCCTGTCAGATGCGGACGAAGACAAAGTTTCTCATTCGTACTTCCGCTGTCATGTCCTTCCACCCAATATGTGTCCATACTCTCACGCGCCGGATGATTCGGCGGGAAATTCAATTTATCAAACGCATACATCTCGCTTGTGATCTCGTCTTCCTCAAATACTTCAAATCCCATCGAGCGGAACGTATCGTTCAAGTCATAGCACATCTGCGTGATCGGATGAAGTCCGCCGCCTGTCGGCAGGATACCCGGAACAGAGCAGTCAAAGTCAGGAGATACTTCCGAAGCTTTCAGCTTCAGTTCCATCCTCTTCTCATCGATCAGTTCCTTCACTTCATTTTTCGCCTGATTCAAAAGTTTTCCCATCTCAGGACGAAGCGCCACGTCTACTGTCGGAATCTCTTTCATCAAAAGACTTAACGAACCCTGCTTTCCTATATACGCGCTTTTTACATTTTGCAGTTCTCCCTCGCTCACCGCATCAGAAATCTTACCTTTTGCTTCTGATAAAATACTGTTGATTTTATCTTTCATTTTATTTCTCCTTCCCAAATTGTTTTTTCATTTGAACAAGTGACCGGCATACACATCCCCCGGACGGTTTTCTGTCATAGAAAATCAAATTTTCCTATAGCATAATCACCGGAAGTGCCAAACAGCACATTCCGGGATTGTAAGCGGTCGCCAAGGTCTCGGGCAAGCCCGGACTTTGGCTCGTCGCCTATACAAAAAAACACCGTCGCCTGTCTGTTTGACAAGGGACGATGTTAATCGCGGTACCACCCTATTTCAGAGCATCTTATCTGCTCTGCGCTCTCATTGTGTAAAATATTGCTACACGAACATCCGGCTTAACGCACGAAATGCTTTTCGCCGAAAGACTCCCATACTGAAACTTCAAGAAGGGTCGCGCGAAATGCTTTCAGCCGATGACATCCCGTCTCTGATTCACTGTATCTTCTCTACTCACGTATGTTCACAGTCTAAATTCTGAAATTATAATTTTATTTCTGTTATATTTTTTGAATCTTCCGCTTTGCGGCAAAAAACCTCGCTCCAATCGGTCGATTCTAAATCATTTTGGCACAGATTACGTTTTTTGTCAATGACGGAAATCCAATCTCTCAGTCACGTTCCGCATAAGCATTTCCAAAAAGCGTTCTTTCTTAGTTTCTCCTGTCAGCTCTTTGAAATAAACGCCTTTTCTTGTTTTTAAATAAGCTCTTACATTTTTACTTTCATAAAAATCTGTCTTGTGAGTCAGTGTCATCTCATCAAGCACTTGCGGACAACTGATGAAAAGAGACTGCATCGCCTGTTTCGCTTTCGCATTCTGCTCCAATCCGGTCACGGCATCGCCATTTGCACAATAAATATGGATGTTCAATCCAAACACGAGCACGAGAGTCTTCGTCTTATTACCGACGATCGCGCTCTCCACCGGTATATCAAATACTGCCAGATAAACCTGCTTATCATTTTCAAGCTGAAGATTCATCTGTTCAAATGTATAATCCAAAGCATTTTGCCTTAATTCCAAATATCGTTCTGACACTTCTTTTATAGCCATAAATTTACTCTCCTCCTGCCAGTTCTGCATAGATATCTTTTATCCTGCGGTACGTTCCGTCCTGCTTTTTGTACAGCTTATCATTCTCCGACTTATACAGAGGGAACTTATTTTCCTCGAGAACCTGCTTCAAAATAACCGCCGCATTTTCAAGACACTTTTCTGTCATACAGTTGTCAAACTTTTTTATCCTGTACAACGTATTCCAATCTTTCTCTTCATCTTTCAGATCAAGCGTAAATACCCCGCGGTCTGCATCCAGTGTAACATAAATTTTTGTCGGCTCATAGAAAAATCTAATCTGAAACTGCCCCATAGGGCCGATCGCACTGCTTTCACCGATCACCCGTATCTGTTCGCCGAATATTTTACAAATAATCTTCTTGTATTTACACATCATTTCCTTTTGCTCTGTCTCCATACGTTTCCGCTCCATATATTCATATTTTCAATCCGATACATGATGTCTGTCGGCAAAATCACAAAAACTTTAAAATCCGCTCTGTTCTTGGGTAACACAGCACTGTCACCTGCTCTTCTCCTTCTAACTCATAATACTCATCCGAAGAAATTTCCATCTGATATTCCGTCCACTCGTCATCTCTTCCGCATAAATAGTAATGCCGTGAAATAAGCCCATATATTCCCGATGATTCACGCATAGTAACTGACGTCAGACGCACAACCTCCGGTCCTGATATAAGATCCAATACAAGCTTTCCTGATATCCATCCGCCAATACCTACTGTCAATACCAGCAACAATACTCCGAAAACAACCGCCGCTTTATTCGTCTTTCTTTTATGAATGATTGTCCACACACAGCTTCCTCCGATACCGAAAAATAAAACCGCATTTGAACCTTCGTTTACCATTCCCAATACACCTGTTTCCGGGATTACAATTTTAACAATCAAAAAAAACCAGCACTATAATCCAAAAAATTGTTGTAAATAAATCTCGTTTCTTTTCTTTTTCATCTCTCGTTTTCATACTCATCGTTTTACAGCCTCCTTATTTTTCAAGCTGCAATCGATAAGTCAAATTGCGCTCTGCCTTACTGTACAGCATGCCACAAATCACCTTCTTTTACAAATTTATATCCATGCTGCTGCAAATACTCGATCTCTTTCGCAAAAAAGCTTCCGTCTCCGCTGAATTTCGCCGGATCATGAGATAAGTAAATTTCTCTTCCCGAAGCGATTTCAATATCAAGAAATTTCTCATTTACTTTCCACATTTCATCTCTCGAATGCGTTTTTGCCAGCTCATCCCACTCGTCCAAATTATAATACTGTGCGTCATATTCTTGCGCTATTTTATCATATGAAGTCGATTTTCCGTCCTCAAACTTACCAAGCACGACGGCATCCGATTTACCCCTTCCTTTTATTGCGCCAAATGCAAGATCTTCTGCTTCCTGATTTGTAAATGTCGCAGTCTTAGCGCTGTCTGCATCTATCTTTGGATGCAAAAAGCTTTCCTGTTTTTTCGCATACTCTGAACGGATTTTTATCACTTCATCATAATCCACTTTCTCGACCGCAAGATGCTCGGACACTTTCTGATTTGCAAAATCCCACGCATCCATATCTGCCTTTGACATATTGGGGAGTGTATGAGTTCCATTTTCCAAGCTGTCCCAGTAACCATTGTAACGCTTCGCATCTTCGAAAGACATCCTGTCGGTGAAAGCAGGCTGCCCCGTCAATCCTATTTTAGATCCTGCTGCTTCTATTCCCTTTCCTAAGCCGAACTCAATTCCCTGTTCAAGAATTTCCTGTTGTACCGCACTTAAATTGTATTGTTCCTTCGCCCAGCCGGATATAGCTGATGCGCCCATACCTGTTCCTATCTCTTTAGTCGCTTCTATTGCCATATGTTTACTATACTGTTTTGCAATCGTCCACTTCCCTGCTCCCGCAAACTTATTAACAGAATGACCTACTGGTACACAAATTCCAGCTACCATCATACTTGTTTGTCCCCATGCCTCATATGCCGTTTGATTTCCCTGAAACAAAGTATCTCGAATAAAATTGAACGATTCATTTGAAAGTTGATTCGTGTTTGCAAAATAAATATCTTGCGCGCCTTCACCAATTTTACTTGCCCCATATAAAACGCTTGATCCTCCTGCTACCCACGCAGTTACCACAACCGGAGTTGCCATCCCTCCGGTTCCAACGATTGCTAAGATTCCGGTAATTGCCGCAACGCCTCCTGTCAGCAATTTTATTGCCCCTTCCTCTTCTCTTGCTTTGCATGCATCTTCATACTGCTGAGCAAACACTTCTTCCATTTTCGCTTCTGCAATCTGAATCTCATCTGCATTTTGCTCAAGATACTGACTCGCCATCAATACACGTTCACAAAGAGCAGGCAGATGTGTATTCCCTATAAAATCCCCCAAATTATATGATGCCGGATTCGTTCCATTTGTATAAAACTCAGTAATCGTCGCAAGCAATTCTCCTAAGAATTCAGCCAACTCTCCTTGCGCTTCTGCCTTATGCTGAAGTTCGTAATCCCCGATCTCTTTATCAAAATCAGAGACTTTCTGCTTGATTCCATCCATAGTGTCTTTCACATAGAACGCGCTTGGATTTGACAAGAACATAATATCTGATATTCCCGATATGTATGTCCCTGCCTGCTCTTCGATATTTGATACAACTTCAGACTCCTTACTCATCCGTTCTTTCACATTGATCAATATTTCCTGTGGAAGGCTGGCATATAAATCTTCCTCGATATCGTAATATCCTTTCCGGTATAACAGATATTTTGTTCTGTATAACTGCATCGCCTGTTGTATCGAACAGAGAAGCAACATGTGAACCTCCTGCAAATATGATTTGACAGATTCCGCGCTTTTCCCTTGATAACTCTCCATCATTTCTATATTTTTATACGCTGTAATCCATGACTCAAGCTGACCAATCCATTCGGCCATACGTCCGTCTATCTGACTGTAAAATTCATCCATCGCACTGTATTGTATCTTATATTGACCACTCATAATTTTTCCTCTAAAATTTTTTCTAACTCCTATGCATAACTTTCTACTATTGTTAATAGTTTACAGGAACTTCAAAATTCGTTCTGTTCTCGGATAACACAATACTTTAATTTGCTTTTCTCCCTCTAATTCATAATATTCATCTGCCGAAATATCGAATTGATATTTTTTCCAATTTTCATCTCTTCCGCACAAGTAATAGTGATGAGAAATAATTCCCGATAATCCAAACGATTCCTCTGTCGTAACTGATGTCAAATGAATCGTTTTCGGTCCCGATATAAGATCTGCCGCAATCTTACTTGACATCCATCCTCCGACAGTAAATAGCAAAATTGACATAAGTATCCCTAAAATAACTGCTGTTTTATCTTCCTTTCTCCTTTTCATACCAGACCACAAAAAGCTTCCGCCATAACCTAAAAATAAAATTGACAATGCCCCTTCATTCACCATCCCCAACACGCCTGTTTCCGGTAACATAATTTGCGTAATGATAAAAATTACCATCATAATACATAGGATAGACTCAAATATCTCTCGCCGCCTCTTTTCTTCTTTGCTCAATTCATCTTTCCTTTTTATTCTTACCATTCCTCTTCCTCTTGCTTTTTATGTCCGTAATCCATCTGCTTCCTCTGTAAGCACTATATATACTTTACAGAAACTTCAAAATTCTTTCTGTTCTCGGGTAATACAACACTGTAATTTGCTGCTCTTCTTTTAATTCCTGATATTCATCTGCCGAAATATCAAATCTATATACATTCCAATTTTCATCGTATCCACACAAATAATAACGATGTGAGGCAAGTCCGTGTAATCCGTTATATTCATCCACTGTAACCGATGTCAGATGCGCGATCTGCGGTCCTGCTATAAGATCTGATACCATCTTACTTGACATCCATCCACAAATTACAAAAAACACGATCGCCATAGCTGTTCCAACAATAACTGCAGTTCTGTTTTTCCTTCTATTCCATATTCCCGCACACAAAAAATTCATTCCCAAAAATAAAAATATTCCCGCTCCCCAGCCCTCGTTTACCATACACCATCTTCCTGTTTCCGGCATCACAAGACCTGCGATAATATAAAGCAGCAACCCGATCCAAAAAGCAAAACCTATGATATCACTCCTTGTCTTTTCCTTTTCACTCAAGTCTTCTTTCTTTTTTATCCTCCACATTCCTTTTTATCCTTTTACCTTTTTATTTCTATTTTCTCATTTTTCTCATCCAATTTCAATTATTCCCAAATATTTTTCAATTTCTGATCCATCTGTTCTAAGATGCTCCCTGTTTTTTCGATTGATTCGATATCCTTCTTTATCAGCAATTTATACTGCCCCATGATCATCTGAAGCTGAATAAACTGCTCTGCGAATGCATCAAGCGCCGCAGAGGACTCGCCGCCTTTCTCCCGTTCAACTGTAGTTCCGTTAATTCCATCTGCCGCCTTTCTCATCTGACCAATTGCCGACTCAAATTTTAAATAATCAATAGATAGCTCATTGCTTGAACTTATATTTGCCACACTCTCACCTCCCGGTCATTTTCTTTTGCTGATTATCATTCACCGATTATTGTTTTATGTATAAATTGTCGCTTTATTCCATTTCCACTTCATTAATTACAAAGTGTACGAATCTCATTAACAAGGGAATTAATAAGAGAACCGATATGCAGAATATCCCAACCCAACTGCATATTTTCATTTTGCAGTCTTGTAATTTCATCGCAGATTGCATCCACAACATCATCCAGCCGATCAGTGTAACTTTTATAATAACTTACAAGATCCCCGTCAATCATAGATACTATGTCTTTCTGTTTATTTCCGACCCATTCGTCTTGAATTCCATTATCATCTGTATATTTTTTCAGCGATCTGTGATGTTCTTCGGCTGATTTCTTCAGTGACTGCAGACTGTCTTTTGCTGATTTCAGCCTTTCGATCTTCTTTTCATTCACATTGCGCTTTGATTCTTTCTGCGCCTTCCTTTGCTCATAAGAACTTTTTTCGCTGCGCGCCTCACCCAATCTTGCCCTTTTTCTTCTTTCCTCAGCCGAGTTTTCCGCCATCTTGAGCACCCCGCTCTCTTACAAGTTTTTCTACGTCTGTGCGTTCATATGGTGATTCCATATACCACTGATTGATATTGTCTACCATCATCTTATCATCGTCATCGTGAAATCCGCTGAAAACAACTTTCACGATATCTCTGTGATTAAAATATAAGATCTGATCTCCGACCAGTCCTTGCGGGTACAGACATCCGCCGTAATCAAAATAACCTTCTTTCCCTGTCGCAACCGACAAAAGCCCTCTGGCGATCACAACAACTTTCTGTACGCCTCCCTTTAAGATCACAACACTTCCAAGCGGAAGATAATCTACCGTCTCTTTTTTTACGTTTTCTTCCATCATGTTTTCCCTTTCTGTTTCAATTCATTTAAGATAACAGTTCAGTCTGCACCATTCGTAAAACCGCACTGCGTGCTTATCATGGCTAACGCCGCTGTGTGACTGAACTGTTACTATTTAATTTTTAAGTTCCGCATCTCCCACAAAAGAGGAAATGCGGAATGCGGTTTTATCCGCTGCTGCCTGCCTTTAAAACCCGCTGTACTAGCCGCGGAACTGACTTGCAATGCTGTTGTCTGTCTCTTCCACGATCTTAGCTGTGGAGTCTAATGCTGCCGCGATCTCTCTGATCAACTCTTCTGCTTTCTGGAATCCCGGTTTTAACTCCCCATAACGAGCCGCATAAGATTCGCTTGCCGCACCTTCCCATTCTCCCTGAAGAGCCTGAAGAAGTGAATCCATCTTTGTAATAACTCCGTTGACCGTATCTGCCTCCGTACGGTACTGTCCTGCTCTTTCTCTCATTTGATCCGGTGTGATTCTGATTTGACTAGCCATAATTGCTACCTCCTATAAAATTTTTTATTTATATATACCGGTCTTCCGGATATATATCCTACTCTCCCGCAATGAACGGGGTCTTCAATTTAATACACTCATTTTCTTTTATGTAATATCCGTCGCCTGTCTCGATCGGTTTTTTGAACTTTCTTGTCACGGCAAGCGGCATATCGTAAATCTTCAATTCTGAAATATCTCCGAAATACATCAGATTCCTTCCGTCCCGGATGCCTTTGATCACCTCCGGCGCGCTGTATGGGATCGGCGCATTTTCGATTGCCGATATAATCACGCCCACATTCATGTTCTTGTAACGTCCGATAATATTTTTATACGATGCAAGCGCCTCTTTGCTATTGCTGATCTGCTCGATCGCATCAGGATTATCGATAATAAGAAGCATGTAATCTGCTTCTGCCGGATCGCTTTCGCTTCCTTTTGCAAGAAGTTCATATCTGCTTTGCAGTTCTTCTTCGATCTCTTTTAGATAAGAAACGACATCTTCCGCGATCATGCTGTAACGAACGACATTTCCTTTTTCTTTCATGGAAACAAGCTTCTTCCCGATTCCGTCCGAAATATAAACTTTTGATCTGCCCGGATACATCAATTCCATCATATCCGCCACATATTTTATCCAGTTATGACGCCCGCCGCCCTCTCTTCCGACAACCGCCAATACACCAATCGAAGACATACGAAGCATATACGGCATCACATCTTCGTAATTTAATCCTGCCGCCAGATCAAAATGTCCGCGCATCATATTTCCAAACTGCTGTGCCATATAATTCATTCTCAAAACAGGCGGGATCAACGGGATCTTCCGAGCCACCTCAGTACATTCTCCGTTTCGTTTTTCGATATATCCGCGGATTGCTTCCGCTCTTTCAAATTCTTTTTCTCCTGCAAACGGCAGATACGCCTGACATTCAAGTATCTGTTTATCCACTTCTGCGAAACATCTTCCCGGAAGATGTTCAAGTCTCCTGTTACAATGTTCAAAAATCGCAGAGTATTCGTTTCCGTCATTGCAGAATAACGCGATCCTGTTAGAAAAGGACGACAAATATTTGTATCCGATCCCTGCCGTCTGTGCATTCGCGATCACAATAGAAATTCCGACTGTAATTCCTTCCCGACACAGATTCAGCAGTTCGTCATCATCTTGAAAATACAATTCTTTCAGCGCAGTAAGATTATCTATAATAAGAACAATCTGCTTCATATCGGTGCGCCCTGCCTCTTTGTACGCAACAAATGAGCTTACTCCGACAGATAATAGTTTCTCTTTTCGAGTTTCCAACTCTTCCCAAAGCATTTTAAACAGATTTTTCAGCTTCTCATCTTCGGAGGAACTGACAACGCCGCCTACATGATTGAGCGTCTCAAAGTTTTTCAATACCATAGACGCAAAGTCTATAATATAGATCGCCACCTCATCCGGCGTATACTGTTCCGAAAGGCTTCGGATCACATTTTGCAGAATCGTCGTCTTTCCGGTCTGCGCCGAACCGATAATGATCATATTTCCTGCGCTTAAATTCACTGCATACTGATCCTGATTCTGGTGATCGGGATCGTCATAAACTCCGATCCACGCATAAAATCCGACTTCTTTTTTCTGCTCTTGTACTGCCTCTTTTGATACCGGCGGGAATTCGATACACTCTCCAAGCGGAGGCAGACAGATATCGGGAAGCTGCGGTATTTGAATCGAACGGAAATATTCGGACACATAAGAAACGATCGCCTCAAGCTGATTGTTCATCCCTTCCTGTCCTTTGTTCTTTTTCTTTACATAAACCGGAACTTTTTTCCCGCCGTCCGGAACTTCATATATCGTAAATGCTTTTCCTGTTCCTTCGTCTTCTCTTTCCGGCGCTCCGCTGTATGCCGACTGGAACAACTCAAATATCTCATTGTTTCCTACTTGCAGATAAGCTCGTCCGGGTTCTTTGATCTCTGCGGCAAGCGGAGATTTCAGCACTTCATTACTGTCTTCTTTACTCTGCACTTTCAGACAGAGTTTAAAGCGGGAGTTACTCCATATCTGTTCATTGACCTGACCCGCAGGTTTCTGCGTCGCCAGAATCAGATGTACTCCAAGACTTCTTCCGATACGCGCTGCCGAGATCAGCTCTTTCATAAATTCGGGCTGTTCGGCTTTCAGCTCTGCAAATTCATCTACAATGATGATCAGGTGCGGAAGCGGTTCTCTTACTTCGCCTGCTTTATATTTTCGGATATATTTATCAATATGGTTCACATCCGCCTGTGCAAAGTATTTCTGTCTCTTCTGCAATTCTGCTTTGATCGACTTCAGCGACCGGTTGATGGCGTTTCCGTCAATGTTTGTGATCGCACCAAGCAGATGAGGCAGCTTAGCAAACTGATTCACCATGCCTCCGCCCTTGAAGTCAATGATGACAAACGCCGCCTCATAAGGATGATAAAGTGTCGCCATAGAAAGGATATATGTCTGCAGTATCTCTGATTTTCCCGATCCTGTCGTTCCCGCAACAAGACCGTGCGGACCATGAGCTTTGTCATGAAGGTCAAGCATAACGATCCCTGTCTTTGAGACTCCGACCGGAGCTGCCATTGACTTCGTAACTTTAGACGCGGACCATCTTGTTTTCAGATCGAGATCTTCTACAGACAAAATATTCAACATCTTAAACATAGATATATTTTTAGTCAGTTCTCCTTCCAGCGAAACTTCATCTGTGCAAACGGGAGCTAATGTCCTGACAATACGCACTGCCAACGCATCTCCGATTTGAGAAGATACGAACGGCACTGTATCCGATCGATCCGAGGCGTTGATCAAAACTCCTCTGTGACCGCCGGACAACTGTACGACATAGTCGCATCCTACCGGAATGTCCGCGCGTGTCTGTCCGAAAAACAAAAAAGTGACTCCCAAATCTTTTCCTTTTTCTGTAAACTGTGAGATCGGATGCTTCTTATATCCGTACTCGTCATAAAAAAAGATAAGCAAATGCGGATACGTCCTTTTCTCCTGCGATCTCATTGTCAATTCTTTATACAGATACTCAAAAATAAGCGTCTTACTCTCATCATCTGTTACGATTCCTCTCGTATCTGTCTGCGTACAGTACGCTCCCTGAAGAAACCGAAACAAATGCATTCTCCCGGCATGTTCTTTTTCCGCTACGAAAAACATTTTTACATCCGCCGCAAAATGTCGAAGCGCCACATCGGTGACGATCAGTTTCAAAAGTTCAAACCGATCTGCCTCTTCTCCTGTAATGCCGACCGCATTTACATTTTTCAGATCACATATGACCGGCGCATTTTGAAGTTCTCTGTAAAAAGTCGCCGTCTGCTCAGGAAGAAGACTTAAATCGTCTTCAATTTCCAGCTTCTCCTGTTTCTTGTAATTTACCTGACGGGCAGACTCGATCGGTCCGCTTCCGAGACGGACACAAAGAAAATCTTCATCCTGCGGCGTCCGGTCAAACAGATCCGGAGAAAATGTTTCCACCTGCTGAATTTCCTTCTCTGCCGGAATATAGATTTCATTACGTTCTTTCCATTCTCTATTTCTGCACTCTTCGATTTCCTGACGTTTTGACGCAATATATTTCTGATATACTTCGATCCGGTTCGCCGTCTTTTCCCGAAACTCTTTCTTTCCCTCCATCACGCCGACTACCGCTGTTATAATGGCAATCGTACACGATATAAGAGAAAAAATAATCATCGTTCCTCCCATGAACGCCATCGCGCCTGCCGCGATCAGCATTCCGAAGGACGGAAATAATTTCATAAATAAATTGCTTTTCGGCTTCTGCGGCTTTGAAGGCGGATCTAAAATCTCGATCTTGTCCTCACATATCACCGTTTTCAGCCGTGTATTTCTTGAAAATCGCGGATATCCGTTTCTTTCCGGATAATCCCCGAAGCCAAGTCCGTTCACTGTCAGATCACTTCGGATTTCCGCCCACAATGCATTCCCTTTTAAGAAAAAGTAATAATCTGCAACGGAAAAGAAATCTCCGTCTTTTATCTCTTCTTTTTGTTTTGCTTTCCGACCGTTATGACATACTCCGTACTCACTGTTCATAACTTCAAGCGTCCATCCTCCGCGCCCCCGCGTCAGCCGGACAAATTCTCTCTTCGCATAAACTCCCGATAATGCAATTTCATATGCTGATTTGTTCCCAATCGAAATCGTCTGATACCTGTCTAAATTGATCATCCTCTCACACCGATGTGTTCCGCTGTCAAAATCGATCTGAAAATCAATTCTAAATACAAGTCCTTCTGATTCCTGATACCTCACTTCCAAAGTATCTCCGTGGATCACTTTCCGCGTCATATATTTTCGGATATCGCCTTCCGTAAAATAAATGTTGTCCGAACAGGTCGCTCTCCATCCACCGCTTTCTTTTACAAATTCAATCTGTATCGATTCAAAAAACAGATCTCTTCTCAAACGCACTGTACAGTCGATTCCCGTTCCTACCGTCACCCGTTCCATATCTGCCGGAAGTTCTGCCTCTTTATAAATCTGATTTCCCGAAAGTATAATCTTATATCTATTCTCCATCTCTTCCCTCTGCCGTTTCCTGCTCCTTATCTGCCGCTGCCTTTGCCGCCGGCAGACTTATCTGATAAGATTCTTCTCTTTTGCGCCTTACTCTGCCATGCTTATGATCGTTCCGTTTCTTACTCCGAATTCTTTTAACGTTCTGTTGCCTTTGAGCAGCATGATCGGATTCTGCGCCTTTAGATAACAATTATTTATATCTGACAGATCGACGCCCAGACTATACGCCTCGTTAAGCGCCGCCGCCAGTTCTTTTGCCGTCAGATCCAGCGGAACTTCTAAATCTACCGTCCGATGTTCCTTATGAATATGAAAAATAATAATCGCCGTTTCCATCTTCTCTCACCACCTGCACTCATATCGTCTTTGTATTGATTTTTCTTTTTACATGATTAAAAATGCCGCTTTCTGCAATCCCGGCGTCTGAACAGGCAGCCCCGCTCCTTTTATTTCATACGTCGGAAGATGTTCAATATATTCGCTCACCGTAAAACGATGCGCCGCCGTCGGAAGCAGTAACGCATTTTCTTCCTCTTTTTTAAAATCATTACAGAGAAATATATACTTATCACTATTGCTGCGGTTCACATTTTGAATCAGTTCATCCGTTGCTTTCACCGCGTATTCCGTCTGTTTTGTCACAATCAGTATTTTATCCGCAAGCTGCATAAGAACCGTCTTTTCCTCATCAAACACACTGTCTGCATCAATAACAATATAATCGTATTCCCGCTCTTTTTTTGCCGCTTCTGCCAGTAACGCAAACACACGATATGGAATCCCCAGAGACATAAGCGCCGCTTTAAACGGAGGAAGATAACTGAACTCCCCCTTTTGTATGACATGCCTCACGCTCCGGTAAATGTTTCCGTAATTTCCCGACAGCCCGGCATAAACCGAAGCGTCTCTGATCGGATCGCTGTTTTCCAGCATCCACTGAAATGACTGAAGCCTGTCCGCATTCACATACAGTGTTTTCTTATAATTACGTTCCAGACAGCGGCACAAGCCAAATGCAACGCTTGTTTTTCCGACTCCTCCCGATGCCGAAGTGATCAAAATAATCTTTGTTTCCTTTCCTTCATCCTGTTCGGCATAAAGCGTTTCTTTGCACCTGCCTGTAATTTCATTAAAAATCTCCCGCACACTTGTATATTTGAACAACCGGCAAATGTCCAGTTCGTCTGTCTGTCCGGGTTCGCAATGTTCCGACAAGATCATCAAATGCCGTATATCATGTTTTTTCAGTCCGCTATTATAAAGCGTATCCGACACGAGCAAAATGTCCGCATGTTGCGGAATTGAAAATAACCGGCTGAAATACTCTTTATCCGTAATGATCTCCAGGTCGATCTTATCTGCGAACAGCTCGACGAATCTTTTCTGAAGCGGAATTACATAATTTTTATCTGTATCTGCCACAATAACTCTCGGTCTTGCCATATTCTCCCCCCTCTATTCCATCACGACCTGAAAATCGCTGATCGCCATTCGTATGATATCTCCGTTTTTCACCGGATATTCTCTGCCCGGAGAAAGCTGCATCCCGTTTAGATATGTACCGTTAGAACTATTCAGATCTACGATCGCATAACCGGATTCTCTTTTCACGATCTTACAGTGCCTCCTGCTGATCATCTTACTGAATCCTGCCACACCGTCCGCCTGTTCCCTGCTTTTCCCAATAACATACTCTCGTTTCGTCACAGTCAGGCGGATCGGACTGCCTGCTGTCAGCGACACAAGTGTACACGCCGGATTTTTTGTTTTTTTAGACATTTTTTCGTTTCTATCTAAACTATATATTGAATCCGTTGCATTTTCAGTTCCGCTTTTCTCCGCTTCCGGATCTAAACTGCTGTAACCGGGGTGTCCGATCATCCGAAAGAAATCCGCAAACCTCTTATCATCTTTATCCGAACGTTTTTCTACGGTATCTTTCAGTTCTTGCCTTAGATGTTCCTCAAATTCCACCACATCTTTATGAAGGCTTTCTGCCACGGGAAGATATACAAATCTGACTTTTCGCGTCGCAGGATCGATCCGGATCTTATCTGCCGAAATATCCAGTTTCAAAAGCGATAAAAATCCGTTTTCCGTCACTTTTCTGACTTCATGCAGGATATTCTCCAAAACAGAAATCATCCCTTCCGTATCTTCCGCTCCTGACCGGGTAGGAAGAGACAGACACGACTTTGTGTCATAATACAGTTCTATCCTGCCGTTGTACATCATCTTCACACACTTCAAAAGATAATCCGCTTCCTGCGCGTTCATCATTTTATACTCAGTAATCAAAAAATCTGTTTTATCTTCTAAAATATAGGAAAAATTTTCTCCTCGCTGCTCCTTCGTAATCATTCCATCTCTCATCTTCCTAAGAAAACCTTTCTGTTTCCGTCTGTTTATTTTGAACCCGGACGTAAATTTTCCTCCGCCGGAGCCCGGTTCAGTATTTTCAGTTCTCCATGGTCAAGCTCAAATACTTCCCATACATTTTTAACGCCTGCATTCGGGTCAAGTGTAATCACCGTCGGAGCTCCCTTGCCCGGAAGATATACTTTCACTGTTGCGCCGTACTGCTGCAAAGTTTCTGTCGTTCTGTAGTCAACGACAGAGTATGTATAAACGCCGTTCAGGTCGTTCAGCGTGATCGTCTCCGGTCCATATCCGTTCACATCGTCCACATCCAACTCTGCCAAAAGTCCATCTCTGCCTTCGCATGTCCGTTCTCTGAAATTGACATACAAATGCTCTCCGTTATCTGTATTTCCCCACAGATACGAGTCAAGATCCTGAGGCTGTGCGTTCCATTCCAATACGATACGCGCGCTGCCTGCCGCCAGTTCCGGTGAAATCGTAAACTGCTCACCGCTGTAATTTTTATCTTTCTCCATCTCAAACTCAAATGTTTCATCAACATATCCGTCCGCACTGATCGTCACATCATACACATCTGCCGCCAGTTCAATCGAGAACGATCCGTCTTTTCCCGATGTAGCCTGAGAAGAATTTTCAGCTTTTCCTTTCGCTTTAAATTCAAGCTTCGCCGACGGAACGCCTTCTCCTGTCATGGCATCGATCACAACGCCGTTTAGCGTTCCGCTTTCCGAACGGTTTTCGTTCGCATCTTTCAAAATAATTTCGTTCCACGCTTTATCGGAAATAATGTTTCCCGACGCATCTGTCTCAACACGGATCAGGAGGCTTCCTGTAGAGAGTTCCACATAAACCCTCTCCTCATCTGTGATCGGCGCTACTTTAGAACTGGAGATTGCGTTCAGTTCTGCAAGGCTTGCCTTTCCCGAGAAATTTCTGAACAACTGCGAAATCGAATCTAAACGCACGATCTCCGGCATTCCGTCTTTCGCCGGTTTGTCTGTCTTTACATTTACAATATCGTCATGTTCTTTCGTGTTTGAATAACAGCACGTTCCCGCCAGATCTTTATGTACGACTTCTACTTCTCCTTTTCCGGTCTTTACGATCTGCGGATATGAGCCGAACTGATCGCAGTAGTCCGTATAGTCATAATTTTCCAGCTTCTGAAGAAATGCAGTATTAAAAGAAAAAACGCCAAATGACTGCATTGTCTCTTTCTTTGTTTCTGAATCATCAAATTCCGCCAAAAGCGAACCGTCCTCGATCCCGCTTAACATATACTGGATCTTTGAGGAATTCGTATGCATGTAGCCTCGCTGGAGCAAAACTTTTGCAGCGGAGCTTTCCCCTCTCTTCAAATACACATCTGCCAGTCCCAGATATCCTTCTTCTTCCTTCGGCCGGTCTTTGATCGCATTTTCATATGTAAGCACAGCCAGTTCATACTCTCCGCTGTCCGCATATTTTTCCGCTGTTTTTATTGATTCGTTATACGCGCTCGCACCTGCCTGCATCCGAAACATCACGATCCCGATAATCGCCCCTGCCAAAAGAAGCAGTCCGCAGACGATCAGCAGAATCCGGCTTTTCTTTTTTCCTTTTTCTCCCACTGCTCCTTCTCCTCTCTTTCTTTTTTACTGAGACATTTCATAAACGCCCCTTTTTTATTTTTCACATCGGTTTATATATCATTTACTCGTTATCTTTTTGCCATTTATAAATTAACTTGTTCACTTTTTAATTTTTTCTTTTTTCTTTGAAGCAAATACAAAACACTTCCTGCTGCCAGCGACGCGGCCACGATCACTACAACGCCTGTCACACATATCATGATCCCACTCATCTTCATTCCCCCATTTCGCACTCTCTTTTTACCTGCATCCTGATCCTGTCTTTTATTTTCTATCTTCAATCTTCGTGCTGCTTCACATCTCAATTTCGGTTATTCAAGTTCTTTCATCGTCTCTTCCAGCATTTCCATATCAGGATCTTCTTCTGTTTGATCTGCTCTGTTCTCATATAAATTTCTGCAGGAATGATAAGTAAATTTCAGATCGCCTGACACATTTGAATACGTTCCTTCTTCCGATGCCTCGTCCAAATAGTTGTAACAGATCCACATCTGAACTTTATAGTCTTTCGGATAATCTATTTTCATCTCTTCCAGTACGTCCGTACTGTCTTTATATTTCCCGAGAGCGCGAAGAAGAAGCGCCTGCCCCAAACAATCCTCATATGACGGAGAGTTCTTTTGACAGAGCATCTCATAATATGTCAGCGCCTGAGCGTACCGCTGATTTTTGACCGTTCCTATCTGCTCTTCGTTTCCTGCCTGATATGCCGTCACTGCCGCTTTTCTAAGAACATTGCTTCTTTCATCTAGTTTCACCGCTTGTGCCGCCGCATCTGCCGCAGAGTTTGTATCCCCCTGCTCAAGATATAATTCTGCTTCCAGCAGATAAATTTGTGCATTCAACTCTGTATCCATACTTTTTCGGATCGCTTCTTCACATAAAGATACCGCGCTCTTTTGATCGCCTTTTGCATACATTGACTGCGCCTGAACAAATACAGTAGCTGCCTCATCGATCGCCGCTTCCGGATATTCACTTTGTATCGTCCATATGTCAACCGGACTTCCGTTTCTTGCCATTGCAGTCATATAATCCCGCACATATAAAGAATTCCCGCTGTCGCACGACAAAGCTTCCTCATAATACTTTCCCGCCGTGTCGTATTGTTCACTATAGAAATATCCGTCCCCTACAGCGTGAAGTACCTCCGCCTTCTGCTCCTTATTCCTTTTCATATAACCTTGCAAAGAAGAATTGTTCAGAAGTTCTGTGCCTTCCCTTATTATATTTTCGGAATCCCCTGATTCCACAACGGCGTAAAACTCTTGATATTCCTGCTGCCACAGCTCTTTCCCCCGCTGACGCACTCCTGACGCAATAAGAAAGATTCCTGCCAGAATACAAAATCCCCACGCAGTCGCGATCAATATCTGCAAGTTCGTCAGACGGCGGTACTTCGGATCGTATTTTTCCATATGCAAAAGAGCTTCTTCCATCTGTTTTGCTGTCCGAAATCTTCTTGAAACGTCCCGTTCCATCGCTTTATCCACAATCCTCTTCAAGCCGTCCGCATACGGAATATCAATCTGCGACAACGCATACGGAACACCGTTTTGAGCATCAGGCAGATACCCGCTCATCATCCGGTAAAAGACCGCTCCCAGACTGTAAATGTCCATTCTCTCATCCGGTGTTTCACTGCTTTTCCTGCCGTACATTTTGTCCATCGCACATCGGAATTGTTCCGGAGATGCATACCGTCTGCTCAGTCCCTGCACTTCCTGCGTTACCGATCCGTCCAGTGAAATATTAAAATCAATCAGGCAAATATCCCCTTCCGGCGTTACCATAATATTTGCCGGCTTAATGTCGCTGTGAAGGATTCGTGGCTTTCTCGTATGAAGATAATCTAAAACTTCACATAATTCACGCATCCACAACAGAATCGTCTCTTCCGGAAATGTATAATTATGGTCGATATAATACTGCAGATTTTCTCCCGGTATATAATCCATCACCGTATATACGTCGTTTCCTACTTCCAAGAAATCATAAACCTGTGGCAGATATGTATGTCTAAGCTGCTTTAAGATATCGGCTTCGCCTCTTACATTTACACGATCCACGCACGTTTCTTTTATTTTCTTTATTACGATCTGTTTTTGAAGATGAAGATGATACCCGATATAGATCACTCCCATGCCGCCTGTTCCGATCTCGCGTATCACCTGATACATTCCGCTTATAATATCTCCGCTTTGCAACATAATTTCTTTCCTCATAAAGACGAAAGGCGGCTGTCCGAATCCGTTTGTTCAGACAGCCGCCTCCTTTTCAGCCTTTTCTTATTTCTGCCGTATTTTTATCAGCTTCAGACTTTTTATTTGCTTTCTTCTTTCTTTTTTCTGATCACAAAGAACCAGATCAGTCCGCCTGCTACGAGAACGATTCCGAGGATCGATCCGATAAGAAGCGGTGTATTGTTGATATACTGAATCCATACACTTGATGTAACAAGCACTTTGTGCATTTCCGAAGTCGTTTCATTTTCTGCCATATCAAGCGCTGCTGCTTCGATCTTCTGCGGTTCTGACGCACCTTCGATCATGTAACTGATCTTTCCGCCTGCCTTTTCAATCTCTTTCTGTGCATAAGTTGCAACTGATCTTCCGTCAATGATCACATCCACGCTCTTAACTGCCGTATTGTCTGACAGGTTGATCGTCATTTCTCTCTCATCTGCACGATAGCTTGACTCCTCGATACCTGTGATAACAACTGTCGGAGGCGTCTTATCAATTACAAAGTCGATATTGCACTCTTTTACTTTGTTGTTCATCTTATTTGTCGCCTTGTCTTCCGAGTCGATCGTAACACTGTAGCGACCTTCTTTTTCAAAGTTTTCTTTTTTGATCGTGTATGTGTATTCTTTCCATGAACCTTCGCCGCCGCTTTGTTTTACTGTATAATCGCTGCCCGGCTTCAGTTCTTTCTTCGTTCCGTCCAATCCATAAGAGATACCGTTGAACACAAGTGAATCTACGTTCACCTCTGTAACAACAAGGTCTTTCGGTTTATTCGCATATACATCATCAAGGAACTTCTCTGTTGTCTCAGAGAAAATATAGTTTGATCCGAAACGGTTGACTGAGAACATAACCTCTTTTTCCGTTTCATTTCCGGCCTTATCTTTAATAACTGCCGTCATCGTGTAAACGTCATCCGTCTCTTCATCATGTTTGAAATCTTCCATCTTGATGCTCTCGCCGTTTGCGATATTTGTACGGTTTCCGCTTAATTCTGTCTTGTCATGTTTCGCGCCTTTGATCGTAATATCAACGCCGCTTTCCATGTAGTTTACATCACTGTATTTCACGCCGGGAGCAACTGTTCCGTTATTTGCCGATTTATCTTCGATATCGAAGAACTCAACTTCAGGATCTGTCTTATCTACCGTAAATTTATCCTGTGTGTAATCTGCCGCTGCATTTCCTGCAAGGTCTGTGTAATCAACATCAAACGTATAATCTGCGTCTGCAGAGAATGTTACGCTTGCTGTATGCACGTCTCCGTTTGTGCTCCATCCGCCAAGTCCCGGAGCTGCCACGCCGCTTCCCTGCAAAGCTGCCGTGATCTGTGCGTTGACTTCTGCAGCGTTAAAGTTATGCTCGTTGACTGTAACTGTTGCAGTTCTGTTCGCATTGAAATATCCCGGTGTAGCCGCACTGTTGTTGTCGTAAGATACTTGGATCGTCGGAACTGTTCGGTCGATCGTAAAGTCGTCTACACGATTGTAGCTTGATGCATTTCCTGCAAGGTCTGTCGTCTCAAGTGTAAATGTGTAATCTCCGTCTGCCGCAAACGTTACCTGACATGTATGTGTCGCATCGTCAGATACTCCTGAGTTCGCGCTGTGAGTCCATCCGCTGATTGCAGGCTGTGTGCCGTCTGTATTCGTGATGTTAAAACGAACTGCGGACTCATCAAAGTTTCTCTCTGTCACAACAACCGTTGCCGTTCTTACATCTTTGTAGTATCTCTCGTTAAGAGGGGTGTTTAAGTCGTACGTTACGGCGATTGTCGGGTGAGTGATGTCGATCTTAAGAGGAACGATTTCACTATCGTATACATTTCCCGAGAAATCACGAGCATGAACCTGAACTTTCACATCATTGCTGTTATACTCTGCTGCCGGAATCGTAATATCCCCGCTCCAACTCTGATTGCCTTTGACCGGATTTGCGCTGTTATCTACAAGTGATGGATAACGAACTTCTTTTACTACGTTTCCTGATGCCTTTACGTCATACCATACTTCTTCAAGACCTGAATATGTCTTGTTGTTTTCAGGATCTGTCACTTCGATATGAAGTTTTACATCACCTTTGAATATTCCGTTTCTCGGCGTACTTAAGTTTGTAATCTCAATCTCCGGTTTCGTCTGATCTGCCACAACTGCAAATTCAGAACTAAAATAATCTACGTTGCCGGCCTTATCTGTTACTTTCAAATACGGAACAAACTGCTCGTCCGGTTCAACAGTAAATCCGTCTCCCGCTGTCCATTCGTCATCTGAAAGTCCTTTAACCTCATCTTTTGACATCGGCTCGTAAGCTTTGTAATATTCCTGTGTCGCTACTCCTGCCGTTGTATCCTTGCTTTCAAAAGATACCGGAACATCTTTATTACTGAATCTGTTAAATGTAATTAAATCAAAGAATTTATTCCACCATGTCTCTTCGCCGCTGTTTGTCGTATAAGCAACTTTTCCTTCCGGTACCGTATCGTCTACTGTAAAGAAATGCGGCGCATATGTCACGCTGTTTCCTGCAAGATCCTTATACTCGATTGCAAGAGAATAATTTGCATCTTTTGTAAATTCAAATTCCTTCTCATATATATCGACTCCTGCCGGTTGCCATTTCGCATCACCTTCATTATTTGCATCTGTCGCGTAATCTTCTGTCGTTACTTCTTCACCTTCGAGTTCTTCCGTCGCTGTCACGGTAAACGTCATCTGTTTCGGATTGTTTGAGAATTTGTCTCTTATTATGAAATTATGTTCTTTGATGCTGACAACTGCTTTCACATTTTCCTGTGTATACAGTCTGTTCGCTTCCTCTGCGGATACAGAAGTTTCGCTTCCGTTGATATAATACTTCACGGAAATTTCCGGCTCTGTCTTATCAATCGTAAATTCCTGTCCGGCTTTTGTTCCTTCTTCATATTTCACTTCTGCATTCTCATTGTCTGCTTTATCTTTATATGACGGTACGACTTTATAATCGTTATCTTTAGAGAATGTCAGCTTATATGTTACAATTCTTCCATCTGTTCTTTTTGTATCTTCCGTATCTTCCTCACTGTCTGAATCAAACTCACATTTAATTCCATATCTGCTTTCACCTGTATTGATCAGTTCAGTAAGAGTCACGCCTTCCATCGTCTGATCTCCGACTTTCAGATTGAACGTTGCCTTGTTCTCGTCAAAGTTCCTCTCCTTATATTCAATCGTCATCACTCGGTCGGCAGAAAAATACTTGTCATTTTTCACATCATTGTTATTATATGAAACTGTGATTTCCGGAACTGTTGTATCAATTTTCACAGCCTGACTCGCTTCAAACTTGTTTCCGGCACGATCCTGCGCTGTCACCTTGATCAACACATCATTGCTGTTATTATTGGAAGCTTTCACCTTCTCACTGATCGTCTTATGAGCCATCTCTTTGATCTGCTCTAATGTGTAACCTGATTTTTTATCATCCGCATTTTCATTTCTTACCGGATATTCTCTTGTATAAGTCTCCTCACCGTCGCAGTATGTCTGAACCGTTACTTTTTCGATACTTGATGTTGCTACAGTATCCTCTTTTCCTGTTTCTTCATTTAAGATCTTGCCATCTTCTACATCAACAGTAAACGGAACGTCTGCATTATAATATTTAGAACTTTCTACTCCTGTAATTGAAATCGACGGCTCTTCTACATCAACGATCACTCCATTCGATGCATATACGCATGTATGACCTACATTATCTGATACTTTCGCAAGAACGATGTACTCGCCCTGAAGATTCTTCAACTCTCCGCTTTCCGCTTTAATTACCGGAATACTTTTTTCCTCTTCTCCAAGTGAAACCCACTGATCTAATGTGATTGCTTCAATTTTTGCATTTACTTCATCAACCCCTACGTCTGAAGCCTGCGGTCCGTCAAGCTTCCATACATAATAAGAGCTTGCCTTCACACCACTGTATGCATTTTCACTTGCAAGTACAGCCTGAGGAACATCGCTTGCGCTGACATTTTCAAATGAATAATAGCTCTTTTTATACTGATTGAAAGAAATAACCTGTCTTAAAGTATCGCTTGCAACCTTTGTCTCTCCCCATTGACCAAACGTAAATCTCGGATCTGTCGAGTCAACATGAACTGTAAAATCAATTTTCTCTGTCTCTGTCCACGGACGAGATGCTTTCTTGAAGTTTATTTTTACATTGATATTTTTATCTGTGTCTTCTTTAAATGTAACTCCGTCAGAGCCGTCTTTTCCTATTAAATCCGTGCTCTTCACATAGACTTTTACCTGATCATATAACTTAGACATCTCAGAGCTTTCTTTTATTTTGAAGATCAGCTTTGTTCCGTCCTCACTTCCGTTTGTCCAAAGCTCGTCCGCTCCTGCCTGATAATACAGACGATCTGACGCCGGTATAGGCTCACCATTTGGTAATACTGCTGTTATCTCCAGCGCATCTAAAATATCTTTTTCAACTTTAGACTGTTGTTTTACCGTCAGATCTCCGATGCTACCAGAGTACATTGCATTTTCTGCCGGGATTACTTCATATCTGTAGTTTAATCCCGCATTTTCCGTTGTTATATTCGGAACAATCGCATCTTTATATGGTGTATTGTCTTCTGTTACTGCAATAAGAATTTTTCCATCGACCTCGTCATAAGTTACCTTATTAAGTTCAACTGTCACATGCGGGATTTCAATTCCTGTATTCTCCGCATTTTCTCCTGACACAAATCCATTGTCTTTTACATCTGCATCTTTATTAAGAGTAACTATTTTCGCTTGTGCAGATTGAATTTCATTAAACATATCTAATCCATAATTACAATCTGCAATATCACTTGTCCCAAGATACAATGTTCTTCTCGTAACAGTTGTTTTCCCTTCAAAAACATTTTCACCTTTATAAGTAATCTCATACCATTTCGATGACAATTCTGCTTCTTTGAAAGAATCCGCTGTTATTTTAACTTCATTACTTACAGTAGATGGATCAGCGTCATCTTCTGTCGTATTCCAAAGTGTTCCTTTCACACCTTCGATTTCCAAAACATCTTTTTCAGCATTCGTTCCATTGGCTCCGTTTACGAGAAGTGTTCCGTCAACGACTGCCCCGACTGTAATATCCGCTGATCCGTCATACACCTTAGACGCATCTTTCACTGTCAGGTTTTTGCTTACATCTACAGTGATTGCTTTCGGTTTCGCAACGATGTAATACTCCATTTGTGCTGCCGCATAATCATCAGTTTCTGCTGCCTTTACTATCACTTTCGCTGTTCCCGAATGTCCGTCTTCCTTTAAGGAAATCTCGCCGTCTTTATTGATCGTAACAACATTTTGACTTTCTGTGTCATTTTCATCAAAACTATATGTAACTGTTCTGTCTTTGACATCTTCCGCCTTCAATTCGACAGTCTTATCAATGCACTCACCGTATGTGATTTCCTGTCCATAGACTTCTTCTTTCTTGCCGTCATTATCTGTATCTAGCTCGATTTTCTGTTCAGAAGTCAACTCATGCGTTTTTCTATAAACAGCATCTTTACTCACTTCCGAAAAATCATTATATAATGCATCGTTTGCATAACTTACCGTACAGTTTAATTTTCCGAAAAATACATCCTGCTCTGCATTCAGAACAATTACTACAGACGTTGTATCTTTTGTTTTAGACGCAATTTTCGTATATGTGCTTCCCTGATAAGAATACTGTAATTTCACCTGACCTTCTGCATCAGTCGGAAAACCTGCAACAGTTACTCTGATTTCATTAACAGCGCCTTGGTCAGGATCTAAACTGATCGAAATATCACGTGTGTTTATCGTTTTCTTATTAACACTAATACTTTTTGATGCCGTCTGTCCTTTTGCTGCCGCTGTCACATTTACCGTTCCCGCTGCTGCACATTTGATATTAAATGATTCGCCTGTTCCGCTTGTCGGCGCTGCTGATGCACCGTTTGCCGTCCACTGATAACTCACTCCAACAACCGGATTTTCGATTTCCAAAGTTACCTCCTGTCCGGCTATTGTACTGTCAGATGCTGTGATCGTAAACGGTTTAAATGTAAGTTTCTGATCCATCTGAGTGTTTTGTTCCGTAGGCGTTACATTTGCCGTGTGAGTTTCATACCCTTCTTTTGCTAATGTAACGGTATACTCAGCATCTTTTGTCAGAGTCAGCGTCGCTTTACCATTTTGTCCGGTTTTCGCTGTCACAGCCGCGGTATCACCTGTCTGTGCCGACACTGAAACGTCTGCCAACGCGCCGTCTTCATCTGTAACGGAAACAGTGTATTCTACTTCTGTTCCGCCTGCCGCCTGAACCGTCATACCTGCATCCGGCAGTACCCAAGTCAGTACCATCGCCAGCGCAAGAACGAGCGCGCATATCCTTTCTTTTAGTTTTTGCTTCTTTTTCATGCTTTCATCCCTTCCTGTTTTTCTTTGTTCTGCCGTTCTTTTGTCTGTCTGTTCCGGCTGTTCCATATATAGAAATACACGTTTCCGTTAAACAGAAAATGTGCATAAATCCCTGCAAGCGCAAATATAAGCGCCGTAATTGCCAGAAAATCATTCACTTCAATGTGAAGCGCACAATATACTGTCACTGCGACCGACACGATCATAACTGCGTCCGCCGCAATCGCAGGCGTATTACTGAAAAAGCAGATCACTGACGGAAGTTTCCGTTTTTCTGCCTGTTCTGTCAGAGGCTTCGCCTTTCTCGCCAAAAACAAATATGCTGCGATTCCAAGCAAAAGACCGAGCCAAAACAATACCCCCGCCGCATATCCGATCTGTGTAAGATCGCCGTTTTTGTCAACTGCAAACGGTATCAGCGCCGGAGTCAGTGCAGACAGGAGAAATAATCCCATCACACCGAGAAATCCTTTTTTTACTGTTCTTGGTTTCAATCTGTTTCCTTCTTTCTAGTGAACTGTCGTCATTGTAAATCAGTTAATATCTCTTTTATTTTCTTCAAATGATCTCATTCGTATGGATTTCCATAATTTCTTTTTTAATAACGAAATTCCATTCCGGTTTATCATTTTTCTTTGCAGGAGCAAACGATGCTTCCATTTCCGGCGTCAATAAAGTAGTTTCTCCGAATCCTCCGTTGCTTTGTGCCGACGATGCGTCGTTTCCGCCATTTAGCAAGGTCGTTTCTTCGCTTCCGCTGTTCAGCAAGGTCGTTTCTTCGCTTCCGCTGTTTAGCAGCGTCGTCTCTTCGCTTCCGCCATTTAGCAGAGTCGTCTCTTCGCTTCCGCCATTTAGCAAGGTCGTCTCCTCACTTCCGCTGTTTAACAGAGTTGTTTCTTCACTTCCTCCATTATCGATATCCGCCTTCTTTGATTCATGAAGCTTCGATGTATGTTCTCTTCCTTCTGCATTGTCCGCATAATGTATTTTCTCGGTATATGCCGCCCCATCGGCCTGCGTTCCCATATCTTGCTGCGCATGCATAATCGGAGGAATCCTTCCACTTGGAGTCGTATAGAGTTCTGAACTTGTCGGCGCCGAATAGTACTCCTGTCTTAGCTTTCCCGTCTTTGCATTCTCTTCTTCCATCTGCTGAACGCTCTTTCTCTGCGCCCTTCCGGTGATCGCATTAAACACATCGCGTATTTTAAATTGAAAGAAAAAGAAAACGCTCAGCGCCGCAAATAAAATTGTCAGCACAAGACAGATAATAAATCCGATATGAAGTATATTAATGATCTGCTCACTCTGCATCAGTATCCCCTCCTGTTCCCCGGGATTCAAATGCTACCTGCACATGCTCCTTTGCACTGCTGATATTGTCCAGAATCTCCTGTTTTTTCTGTTCGTTGATATCTGTCTGATTTGCATTTGCCGAGGCAAATGATATTGTCTCCAGCGTCTTTTTCGTTTCTTCGAGTTCTCCCAGAAGTTCGCTTTTTGTCACTCCTGCCCGCTTAAAATCAAGCGCGTTTTCATCGATCCTGTATACAAGTTCTTTATACATTACAAGAGCTGTCTCAGGATTTACCACACTTGTAAGATCTCCGTCTGTCAGACTGACAAGATCGACCCAGTAGTCTCCGTATGAAGTTGTACTGTATCCGCTTTCATCCACTGAATCAAGAGAAGCATAATACGCCGCGATACTGGCAAATCTTTTCGACAATTCCTTTTTATCTTTATCAAGGCTTTCACTTTCCGCCGCTTTTTCAAACCATGTCTGTGACATTGACTTTCCGCTCTTTTCTCCTCCTTCATATGAGTAAAAGTATGCCAATCCCATTTGAAAAGCGAATTCATCGTATTCTTCTTTATTTCCTTCAAAATAACTTTCGTTTGTCCGATTTCCGCTTCCTTTATATCCGAGAACAGACGTAAGTCGCGCCGTCTCCTCTCTGTTAAAATCGTTTTCCGATCCGTCTGCTCCGCGAACACATAACTGAAGGAGATTTTGATATGCTTCCCCCCTTCGCGGATCGATCTTAATTGCATCTGTATAATACTTTTCCCGTTCACTTTGTTCCGGCGAGTTCGACGCTTCTTTTATGTAGCCGTCATAACTGCTCTTTGTCGTCATTACCTCTCCGACCTTAAATCCAACGCATCCCAAAAGTGATACGGCAGTCAGCGAACACGCCGCAACGAACGTTCTCCACTTTCTTATCTGTCGTTTACGGTATTCCTGATCTAGTTCCCCATAATGCTCCAACGCATACATCAGCTCCGCACACGACTGATAACGATCGTTCGGATTTCTCTGCGTACATTTCAGTACGATTTCTTCCAATCCTGACGAAAGCTGTGGATTCCATCTTCGGATCGGATACATCTCATACGGCGGAAGACTTGGATTATGCCCTGTCAACAAATGATACATCGTTGCTCCCAGCGTATAAATATCGGTACGAGCATCTGTCTGTCCATGTCCGCCGTACTGTTCGGGCGCTGCATATCCCTGCGTTCCGAGACAAGAAGTATCTTCAATACTTGTCTCTTTAAACTCACGGGCTGTTCCGAAATCGATGATCATAATCTGTCCATCCGGCTTCAGCATGACGTTCGCCGGTTTCAAATCTCTGTAAATGATCGGAGGCTTCCTCGAATGAAGATACCCGAACACATCGCAGATCTGTTTCGCCCATTCCACAACCCGTTCCTGCGGCTGCGCGCCTTCTTTTTTCAACCAGTAATCAAGCGCCTTTCCTTCGATATAATCCATTACGATCAGGAACGTATCATCTCTGTCGATCACATCGATAATACTCGGTAAATGCGGATGATTTAACCGTTTCAAAATATCGGTTTCCGCTATCAGCCCCTGCCGGACAACTTCATAATCTTTCATACCGTCTTTTCGGACTTCTTTGATCGCCCATTGTTTATTCGCCCTTTCGTTCATTGCGAGATAAACGACACTCATTCCGCCCTGACCGATCTTATTCAGTATTTTATATTTACCGTCTATAATTGATCCTATTTCCAGCATATATTTATCCCCTAACACACCTTAAGGAGAACGACTGAAATATTATCTTTCTCCTGACGTGATTTATTCAATTCCGTACAATAGACCGCCGCATCTTTCAGCGCTCTTTCCGTCTCCATTTTTTCAGGGTTCATCAGTTTATAAAATTCTTCTTCCGTGATCACATGGCGGAATCCGTCAGAACAGAGCATATAAACTTCGCCCGACTTATATTCTCCCTGTGTAAACTCCGGAATGATCACCTCGCTTGCTCCGACACATTGAAGAAGTACGTTCCGCTGCGGATGCACTCTCGCCTCATCTTGAGTCATCCTCCCTGCATCGATCTCTTTTTGTACAAACGTCTGATCTTTTGTCAACTGAGTCATCCCATGCCCGTCAATTTTATAGACTCTGGAGTCGCCCACATTCATCGTATAATATTTTCCTTCTGCCATCAGAAGTACCGCCGCCGTCGTTCCCATCGCAATATGGGAAAGCTTTCCATGATCGGCGATTCTTTGATTTACATCAAGGATCAGTTTATTTATTTCGTTTTCTAATTCCATACGGTTTATCCCGTTTTCTGTCCTTCTCCTGTAAAGAAGTTCCGGAAACTCAACTTCAAACCACATAGAAAATGCCTTGATCAAAGCGGCGCTGGCGACCTCGCCTTTGGCAAGGCCGCCCATTCCGTCACAGACTACAGCAAGTATAACGTCGCCGTAGTCTGTGGATGCCTCTTTGATTAAGACAGAATCCTGATTCGTATTCTTTTTGATTCCTCTGTCACTGTGTACAACACTTAAAAATCCCATTCTGCCTCTCACTGCCCTTTACTCTTTTGTCAATTATAATCAGCGCTTTTATCGTTTAGATCATGATGCATGAAATTCAAATTCTTCATCCGAAATCTTCAATGTTGATCTGTCTGTCAGCAGTGTCTCCTGATATGGATTTAACTGAACTCCGTTTACAAACGTGAAGTTGCTTGACTTCTGATCTGCCGCATAGTAATCAGAACCTTTCTTTGTGATCACTACATGGTATCTGCTGACAGAAGTATTATCGGAAATACAATAGTTCACTCTTCTTCTTTCTTTTCCGATTGCAAAATTCTGTGAATTGATCGTAATCTTCTCACCGTTTTTCTTTCTGATCAGATAAGCGCTTCCTGCTCCGTTAAGTAACGTTGTTTCGCCTGCTCCCGAATCAAGCAAAGTAGTCTCGCCTGCTCCATCCGGCTCTGCCTGATACGGCTGTGCGTAAGGCGCTTTCGGCTGTTCCGGCGCACGATTCGGAGGTACTACAGCTCCGTTCGGCTGCTGAGGCATTCCTGACGGAGGAACATTTCCGTTTCCTGCCTGGGCTTTCTTTTTCTTCTTGCCGTTAGAAGAAACTACGATAATAATGATTACTACTACAACAACGATCACTCCTGCTGCGATTCCGCCGATCAACAGGAAGTTCATTCCGCTTTTCTCTTCCAGATTTTCAACTGCAGCTTTTACATCTGATGTTGCCGATGTCACCTGTGCGTCTGTAGCCTCTGTATCGTTCGCAACTTTTTCTGCTTCTGCGATTGTATCGTTGAGAACTTTTACACTTTCTTCTGTGTAATTTTTCGTATCAACTGCTTTCGCCTTTGTAATCTCACTCTTAAGCGCTGTTACAAGATCTGCGTCCGGTCCTTCTTTTTCTTCCGGCTCTTCTTCATCAGGAGTCTGTGTTGTTGCCTGTGCCCCTGCATTAATATAGGAGATACCGAATGTGTCAAGACCACTCTTAATCGCGTTGATCTGTACTGCATAGTATTTCTGATCTGAACTGTTTCCATATGTAAATGTATTAACACCGATTACCGCCTTGTTGGAATCTACAAGAGGACCGCCGGAATTTCCGTGGTTAAGCTGTGCAGTGTGCTCGAAGAAATCAGCTCTTCCTCCGACTGTCAGCTTAGAAATCGTTCCGTCTGTTGCAGATACGTCAGCCGCCGTATTAAACTCTTTATTTTCGATCGAGTCTTCCGGGAATCCGTATGCGTTTACTGTCTGTGTCTGCTGAACTGTACTGCTGTCTCCCAAAGCAAGCGGTTTTCTGTCATAAATCTTATCCGACAGTTTCATTGCTACATAGTCCATCGTCTGACTCTGCACACTATCATGGATCGTTGCCAGCACGCTCATGTCACGGTTCGCATATACTCTGATTTTCAGATGCGGATCGTTGTCTTTTAATTCGGATAATCCCAACGTTTCCATTGCCGCGCTTCTGATCGTCACACCAGGAGCAATCTCTTCGTTCAAATTAAAAATATGATAGTTGGAAAGTACGTACTCTTCATTGATCAAAAAACAGCTTCCGCCTGACAACGCTACACTGTTTCCGTTATCATCTTCATACTCAAGCCATACCTGAAGCGTTCCGTCCGCCGGATTTTCCGCAGCGCTTATCGCTTTGGTGTTTCCCGTCGATCCAGTTTCTGCTGATACCGATACAGTCATGCCGATGATCATGCACATGAGTGTAAGAAATACCAACAGTTTTTTCGTTAGTTTTTTACCCATAATCTCTTCCTCCTGCTACATATAATATTTGTCATTATATGTATAATATAGGGTTTTCCTTTGTTCTCAAAGATGTGTCAGCCTTTGTGGTCAGCTTTTTTGTCGGGTTTTTATAGATTTTTTATATTTGCTTTTATATAATTATTCTGTATTAGTTTGTCTTTCAAAAAGTAATACCCCCCCCCGGTATTTTTACCATGTGGGAGTATTCTTTTTTACCGAGGAAAACATGTGAGAGGGAGATTAAGATTATGCCGGATTTTGCGACATTATTATCAGAACATATCCACAATAAAAACATCAAAACTTACGCTCTTGCCCAATACTGTAATTTGGATCGATCCAATATGTATAAAATTATAAAAGGGCAACGAAAACCGTCTTCTTTAGAAATGGTAGAAAAAATGTGTAAATTTATGCATTTGTCGCCTTCAGAACAGGCCGATATGGAAGAAGCATATCACATTGCCCTGATCGGACGCGAAAACTATTACAGGAGAAAAGCCGTACAACAGTTTTTTGAAGAATTCCGTATTCCGACACTGCAGCTTCCGGCAACTTCACCTGCCACTTCGTCCGATTATGCTGACAATGCTACCTTGCTTCATTCTCATCTTGAGATCAATCGCTCGCTCCTTTACATCATCGCCTCGGAACTGAAAAAATCAGGCGGAAAGATCCGTCTGCTCATCCAGCCGGATTACACGTTTCTTATGAACATTCTTACAGCAGGTGATTATGCGTCCTCTTCTGTAGACATCGACCACATTATCTGCCTAAACAATAACCAGAACGTGTCATTTGCACGGCAAAATTATAATCTGAACTGCCTGAGAAATATTCTTCCTCTGTACAGTAACCATTATCAATATAACTGTTACTATTACTATGATGATATTGATGCCGTAACTTCAGCGTTTACTTTATTTCCTTATGCGGTTATCACTACAGAATATGCCTGTCTGATTTCTTCAGATATGCAGTCCGGCTTTATTACTAAAGACCCGGAATCACTAAAGTTATTTTCCTATCTGTTCGGTCAGTACCTGGCGCAGACAACACCCCTGCTTCGCCCGGTCACAGATTTAGGCGGACAAATACAGTATGTCGAAAATACAATGCAGAACATAACCGAAGGCTATTTCTTTCAAATGCTTCCATGCCTGACAAGGTTTTTGACAAGAGACATGTTAGAGACTTACATTGTAAAAGATCTTCCGCACCGTAGTGAACTTCTCGACAGACTTCAGAACTATTTGCGGGAACTTCAAACACTTCCCGCTTCTGCCGACCTTACATTTATCTGTTCTATTGAAGGAATAAGAAAGTTTCTAAATACCGGCCGCGTCGGAGAATATCCTGAATATGCATATACCCCGCTGAATTTAAACGATCGGCTCTTTCTGATCAGACAGTTGGCAAACGCTATACTTAACGGACACAACCGGCTTTTAAAACAGACGGTCGGCATGATAGACCATGAGTTTTACCTCTTTGCCGGACGCCAGTACGGCTATTTCATGTTTCAGACTTCAAATACAGACCGGATGATCTACCTGAACATCGAAGAACCCGGACTGCTTTTTACATTTTTTGATTTTTGCGATACGCTTGACGATGAAATATTCTTCACATCTGAAGAAGCTTATAGAAAAATACACGATCTGATTCAAGAATACAGTAAATAAGATAAGGTTAAATTGCATAGATTCATAAATTTTTCTCACACAAATTTCCCACCTGTTATACAGGATATACCCTCATAATATAGCAGGTGGGACACACTCGTCTATTTCCCGAATTATACTTATATGAATATTCGATATAAATTCATTTCTGACCAATAAACTTTTTATATTCACTACATACTTTCAACATATTTTCTTTTTCAAAGGCAATTCTCCAAACACTCCATACTCTTCGATATAATGATACGCTGCCCCTAACAAGTTGCATTCTTCCATATATCTGCTTCTTACAATTTCTGCATGAAGCATTTGTCCGCACTCTGCATCTTGATATAGTTGATTCAATTTAGTTCGTAAATCTTTAAAAACTCGCTCCTGCCTGCTTATCCCTCCTCCAATCACAATTCTTTCCGGCGAATAACAAACCTGAATATTATGGATCAATACAGCAAGATTATCAATAAATTCCTTGTATACACTCACTGCATCCGGATCTTCTTGTTCAACCCAATTAAAGATCATTTCTCCATCTGCTTTGATATGCTTCACCTGTTCAGTTTTTGAAGGGAAACACCCGCATAACTTCATATCGATATTATGAAGCATTTCACTTGAATCCTGGCTGTCAATATCCAGATTTTTGTATTTACATAATTTATACGTCATCCCTAAAACACCGACAGACATATATGCAAGCATCATATCTTTATATTTTCCAGGGTCTGTAATCATATAAGAAAATTCACCTGCCGTGAAATTTTTTCCCCAATGTACGGTTCTATTTTTAATCACGCCGCCTCCTACAGCCGAACCTAAGATCAATACAACTCCATCTCTGCAGTCTGCAAGCGATCCCCGCCACGCTTCTGATAACGCTCCGCATTTGCCATCATTTTCCACTGCAACATTAACCGGACACTTTTCTTGAACAAGATCAATGATATTACAGCCATACAGCTCTCTATAAACTCCTGATCCGTATAATTCCCCGGTCTGCGAATTAATATATCCAGGAATACTAAGAGCAATTCCGTCTATCTCGTTTTCATACTTTTTATAAAGCGTATAAATTGTTTCTACAAATTCTTCTTTTGACTTCAAAGGAGCCGGTATTTTTCCACTCTGCTCCATATTTGCATCAGCATCTACAAGTGCATACTTTACGCTGCTTCCACCGAAATCACAGGCCAGACATTTTATTCCTGACATTTTGTCACACCTCCCGTCTCTGAATTGATTTCCGAAACAATACTCTTTTATTGTTTTTTCACCTGTACATTTGACCGTCTTAGTCTCCTGAATCGCTGTCTGAACTGAACCATGTACGGACTTTCACTACTTAAAGCACAAAATACGAGAAGCGCAACTGCAACTGCCGCATTATTAAACTGACCGGATAAGCCCATCGCTACAATTCCAAATTTAATTAATTGCACAGTCACTCCGCCAATATACACGCCAACAATCAAATTCACATATTTTTCTAACGCAGCCGCCACAAAAAAGCACATAATTGCACTAAATACCATATCCATGCTTCCCATGTTTGTTGTCGGGTTTTGAACATTTGATCTTGCAAGGGAAAGCACTCCATAAAAACCACTGTATAATCCGACAAGTATAAAAGAAATCCATTTCACCTTATCTACATTAATTCCTTGTTGTTGTGCGACGTTTATATTGTTTGCAATAGCTTTCAGATTAAAACCATATTTTGTCTTGGTATAAAGCACATAGGCTATAAAAAAGAAAATCACTGTACTTATAATAACAACTGGAGTCCTGTTAAAAAACTGTCCAAAACTCGGATCAACCGATACTCCGCCGCCTCCCCATGCTAATGCTGAAATACTTTCCAAAATAAGCATTGTTCCAACTGTGGCAATAATAGATGGAACCTTCATTTTAATATAAAGTAATCCCGATAAACACCCAATAATAAGGCTTGTAACTATAATGCAAACTGCAATCAGAAGGTTTCCTCCGCCCAAGCGGTTTGCAATGCCTCCTCCCAAAATAATACCTGCAATCACATTTGCCCCTGCCGCAAAATGCCACAGTCCTAATTTACACGCGAATGTGACACCCCATGCAAGAATTGTAGGAAGCATTGCCTGTCTCAAAATATCTAAAATCTGAGTTCCGCCCATTGCTTCGGGACGCATTATTAATAAAATCAAATATAATATAATCGGTATCGCGACTGCCAAAATTACGTTTTTTATCATACGTCCTTTTCGTTTTCCCATTATCAGTTCTCACCTGCTTTTTCTTGAACCATTTTCAAACTATAAGTCGCAACTTCTTTTTCAAATGACGCTTCATCCATGGCTATCAATGCTTTAATTTCCTCAGCCGTATACGTCTTAAACTCCGAAAAATACTTACTATAAAATTCTGCATCTTCTACCGAAGTCATGTAAATATAATTCGACTTCACTTCTGTCGGCGTATCTGACTTCGGCTGATCTGTTAATGTACAATACAAATTCACTAATGCATACACAGGATCAATTTGACTTCCCGTTGTCAGCATTGCCAAATTACCTTTTTTAAATGCCCCCGGCACATCTACCGGCGTATCAAAAGACGTCAGTTTTATATCAGTTCCTTCAATATCTGTGACGATGGCATCAATCGCTCCATTTGAACCGGACGAAACGATAAGTGCATCTATATCTGGGTTTGCCGCAAGCAGCTGATCCGTTGCATCTGTCATATCTGCTGCTGTAGCTGTAGAAGAATTTGTTGATACTTCATAAGTTAAACCAAGCTCCTTCAATCTGTCCGCCACACCTTCCTGACGACGATCTATAACACCATTCCCAGCCTCTCTATTAATCAGTCCAAACTTTTTACAACCTGCTTCTGCCAAAGCGTCAACCATAGCAGCACCTGCACTTTCTTCATCTTCTACTACATATCCGGTAAAATAATCACTGCTCATGCAATATTCATAAGTCTCTTCGTCAATAATATTTCTGAAAAATGCTTGCATATATACTCCTGCATTTTCACAAATTTTCAAATAATCATCGACCGCCGCATCTACGATTGGACAAATCATAATTCCTTCGCATCCCGCCGACACAAGATTTTCTACCGCTGTTATCTGACCTTCCGCATCATAATCTCCTGTTCGATAAACAAGTTCTACCCCCAACACGTCTGCCGCAAAATCAAGCGCCTCTTTTGAGTCTGCGCCTAATCCATCATCAGTCGGTCATTTTTTGCGGACAGTTCATACATGCTATCCTTTTCTGTTCTCTG
>ENA-ORUW01000297-ORUW01000297.1-human-gut-metagenome-genome-assembly--contig:-NODE-297-length-56588-cov-16.234270_pt1 | contig 56588 bp, 52 predicted proteins | sample MGYA00242088_ERZ509227 | MGnify/ENA primary metagenome ERZ509227 (study PRJEB26280, sample SAMEA2338816) | human gut metagenome | biome: human gut; feature: human-associated habitat; material: faeces... | reverse complement strand
GGATATTATTACGGAGACTGGGCGGCAGATGCATATTATAATGATTATTTTGGTACATACTATGTAGATCTGTATGCGGTGTGGGAGCCGATTATACACGTAGATTACAACATGAATGGCGGTTATCTTGAGCCGGACAGTGGCTATATAGACATCGATGGCTGGATGAGACCTGCAGACGGAACATCTTATGTACAAAGTGTAAATCCGGATGACTGGGGTGTCGTATATTCTGATGCGGAGTTTAAGCTTAAAAGAGACGGTTATATTTTAAAGGGTTGGACAACTGTAAAGGGGTCAAATTCAGCAGCGGATATAAACTACCGTCCGGGAGTAGGATATTATTATGATGACTGGGAATCAGATGCATATTATAATGATTATTTTGATGCATATTATGTAGATTTATATGCCGTATGGGATTATGCTGAGTGGGATAATCATATAGAATGGAATGCTTCTTTATCAAAGGCGAATAATAGCTTTATTAATGCAATGGAACTTTCTTTTGAGGATAAAGTTATTAACTGGCCGCATGGTATTGGATATGGCATTGTGATGAACAATACATTAACCTATAAGAAATTTGGGGATATGCAGGGATTCTTAAATGTTGATATCAGTAATGTGTATCCAAAGAGTATTAAATATGAGTTTTCAGATTCACGCATTAATGAAGTTGTTCTAAATGATAATGTATATAATCTTTCAAAGTTTAATGGTAAATCTATATTTGAATATATTGTAGGTTCTTTGTCAACAAGAGAATTCACGCAGAATATCAGCTTTACACTTCCAGAGTATGCTGATAAAGAGTATAGTGCATATGTTGATATATCAGTTACGTATCAGATACATTCAACAGACAGAGAAGTTACTGAAATAAGGAGAATTTATTATAATGTTGAGGAGTTAGATCTATCAAAAATCCATAGCAGAATTAGATATCAGCCAGGACAGGTTAAATAGTATTAAATATTATTTATAAGAATATATGTAGAAAGGAAAAGTAAAAGGAAGAAATATGGAGATTAAAGTACAGATTGTTGAAATCTACAATGGAATACGTGATAACTACTCACAGGAACTTGTTTTTACAAAAGGTGATAACGTGTATATAGGAGAAAAATTTATTAAACATATTCCAACTGATGGAATTAGGTTTGATAATATATTTAGTGAAAAGGTATTTTCAGCAGATACCCCAATGATAGATGTTATTTGTGCTGCATATGACATGAAATATGCTGCCAACGACTCTCTTAATAAAGTTGCTTTAAAGGAAATGCTTATACATCAAAATGCGTCTGGTTTTTCCTCAACAATTTTTAAAGAACATTGCAATTTTAAAACAGATAAGGAACTCTTCTTTTGGATGGATGAAAATGTTTCTAAGGTTATGAATAATGAAATTACTATTAATGATATTCCAAGTGATTTTGTTACCTCAAAATTAAAAGATGCTGTATGTGAAGAAATGTTTAATTTAAAACAAAAAAATCATACAAGATAACAAAAATAGTATATGACATTGGGTGAAAACACTCTCCTTTTCTTTTATGAGATTAAGGAGGGTGTTTTTGTCTTGAATTGATTTGATTCTCATTTTTTTAGTATTGCAATTAAATAATGAAACTTTAAGGTTTTATGGAAAGAATTATAATTTTTTTTAGCGTATAATATATATAAGTTTTATTTTAATATAGAGGAGTGGTTATTTATGGTTGATATGGAAAAAGAATTGCTTAATGAGGTTCTTGAGCAACTTAGAAATGTTGGATTAAATAATGTTGCGTCTGATATTTATAATGCTGCAGCTAATTTAGATATGGCTAATGATTTTGCAGATCTTATGTCTAAAAATGATATGAATGCTGTTGTTGAAAATATGTATAGTGAATATCTTAATTCAATTAAGGAACTGATAGATAGGATTAATTTAAGTGGCATTTCCACCAATTATAATGAAGAAGATAAAAAACATTTTTCATATCTTCATTCGAAGAACAGTCAGACAAGACATCATATTGAGTTTGTGAATCGTCTTGATGATTTACGGAAAGATGGAAGGGTATATTCTGCTTATAAAAATACCATTTTTCCTTTAATTGTATCTGCTGTCACATTAAATGATCAATGTAAAACTTCTAAAAATGTCTTTTATTCTATTCTGGACAGAGCTAAAAACACATTTTCTCTTGGCAAGAATTTTTTTGTATCTAAGTGGAAGAAAGAATATTATCCTCAATGCATGGATTTGCATGATAAAGTTATAAATGAATGTAAGAGATGGGTAGGCTTTTATAATAATGCTGAAAAGGTTATTTGTGATGTAGAAGTTAAGATGAACCATATTTATGATAGAGCAGATTATATGATCGGAAACCGTAAAAATGTTATTGAATCTATAGATGATGTAAATGTTCAGGTAAAACCTAAAAAGTTTAAGCTTTTTAAAACGTTTCAGAAGAACTTTAAAAAGTGTGAGCCTTTTATTAAAAAATTTAAGGTTTTTTTTGAAAAAAAACAGGATGTTCCTGACAGAGCCGATTGTGAATACAGTATATCTCTTAAAGATATGCGTCTGGGAGAAATTTTCAATATTTATAAAAAGCTTGATGAAAATAAGATTGAATATGATGCAGTCAGTCTTGATGGGGATGGGAAATTAGTATTTATGGATAAGGATAACGCAAAGAAAGCTATTTGTATCATAAATGATGTAAGAAAGATTATTAATGATGTTCCTGTTGAATCACAGCTTGACATAATTTATACAGGTAAGAAAGAAAATGTTGATGATGATAATGAAAAACTAGATGATGTTAATAAAACACAGGTTGATGAACAGATTTTAGACAACAGTAATTTATTAGGTGAAGAAGTTGAGTCTATTATTGATAAGGAAAAGTATATTCAGATTGATGCTGGTAATTCTGAAAGTGCAAAGTTAATATGCGAAACTGCTGATAAGCATGAAATGAATTATCAGAAAGTGGGGAATGTAATTTATTTTGAAAATACTTCTCAGAATTTTCATGATATTAATGTTATATGTATGGAAGCAAAGATGAATGTTGCTAAAGAGAAAGTGGGTAATTACAGTGACAATCTTCCTGGTGTTACTGTGTATGGTGATGGTACTGATGAAGTATTTAAGGAAGAACTGTTAAAGCTTCTGGATGAAAGTGGACAGCAGATTGGAGTTAAGCTTGTGGATAAGCTGGAGGATCATACGGTTGATACGGAAAGATTTCGTTCTGTAAGTATTATTTCTTTAGATAAGGATACATGTATTTCCATTAATGAAGATAAGACCTATGCTTTTGGGTGTGAGGTAGAAAATAACAGTATAATGACTGTTTCGTTTGTTGGGAAAGATAGTGTTATCAATACCATTAATTATGAATATACAAGAAACTATGATACTGAAAAATTCAGAATTTATGATAATGAAGGAAATCTTCTTGTTGATTCGTTTTATAACGAAAATAATCAAATTGTCAGCAGAGAAATTAATGATGGTTGTATAGTTGAGAGTAAGGATTTACAGGTTAAGTCTATTAAAGAGTTTTATGATGCGAAGGTTAATGAAAAGTTGCCTAAATATAGTAGTATTAATGATTATCTTGAAAAATCAGATATTGATATGCTGAATAAACATTATGACTGTATGATCAGGTATTTTAATAAGCCAGCTACATTTAAGGAAAAGAAGCTTGAACCGTTGCTTGCAGAAACTTCCATGCTTCATACATTTACTGATGCTCGACATCTAGATGCGACAGCAAAGCTTCTTGATAAGCTAGATGTTTCTTATAAAGTAGAAGGATATGATTTGAAGATTTTTTCTAAAAATAATGGTTTTGTTAAGTTTGATAAAGCATACAGGTTAGCATATGATATGGTAAATTTAAATTTGTCTGATATTACGATTAGCAAATCTTCTCTGATTATTCAGGAAGATGATAAGGCAGTTAAGACGAGAGTTCCTGGTACTTACGGAGATAATGTTCGTTATTTTTGGATAGATAAAAATAATATCATTGATATTTATAATGGTAAAACCATATTAAGTTTCATAGACCAGTCAAAGAGTTATGAGCTGTTTGATAAAGATAATAATGCAGTGGAAATCAGTGGCAAAGAGTTGTATTCATATTATGACAGGGTTGATATTTTTTTACGGGACAAAGTAGAAAATGGATTTGATAAAACAAAAGATAATAGTTTTAGATATAAACAAAACAAGGAATTTTCAGAAAAGGTTATTGCTGCATTTGAATATGAACATAATGATGGAGATCAGTGTTGGAGTGATGATACAATTTTTTATAAAAAAAGTAATGGAAAATTTATAGAATGTTATAGGGATGGGTATACGGGTGAAAGTTCATCTTATGAAGTTTCATATAGTGATATTAAAAATCGGATGCTTGATGTACAGGAAAAAGCTAAAAGAAGGATCGGTAGAGGAGGATATAAAATTAAAGTTGATTTAGATACATCTTTGCAGGATATTGAAAATAATATAGATGACACTTTCAGATATTTTAGAAAGAGCAGATAGTTGTTTTTCTGGGAAAAATGTTGATAAAAATGGTTTGGTTCGCAGAAACGGTAATAAAAGGTAATTTTGTATTTATGCAAAACTTATTTAGTTTTACTGCATTTATGGGAACATTTTTTTAGGATTTAGAGTTAATATTATTAAAAAGTGAGGTGCTTTATGATGATTCCAGAAAAGTTTTCAAGGGAGTCTGAACAGTTCCAGTTTTTTTCCAAGTTATCGGATTTTGGTAAGTATTCAGCATCATGTGAATATAAAAATATGTATCTTGAAATTGGGAAACTGATTCTCGAGGAACTTAAAACAGTTGATTTTGAAGAACTCAGAGTTCCGTTAAATAATTTTTACAGGATTATGTCTAAGTATTGGAATGCTGGAGATGATCCTTGTGACTGGCAAAGCATGATTGATGAATCTGACAATTATGTTAAAACACTTCCTCAAGAAAAAGGGGAGTTTATGTCAAAGGTGCTTGTGGCCATGATGGATGGAATTAATGATAAGTATAAGATAGAATGTGGCCGCAATAGAAAATTACGATAATAGTGGCAGTTAAGAACAAACAATTTAATAGTATTGATTTTTAAGGAACTGTTTTTCAGTTCCTTATTTATTTGCAATACTGCAAATAAATAAGGAAAAAAATATAAAGCGTGCTATGTTTGGAGAATGTAAAAGTTATACAATGAAGCTAATGATATGGAAAGGAGCTGATTTAGGTTCATGGATGATGAAAAAATTGAGTTAATTGCTTTATATGAGAAGACACATAATATTCCAGAAGTTAACAGATATACGGAATATGTAGAGGAATATAACTGTCATATGAATAAAATTGGGATTGCGCCTGAGTTTATTGAAAAGAGATATCAGGAAGCATTAGCAGAAAAAAAAAGTAAAGAAGCATTAGATCCGTCATGCGTATTGTTATTAGAGTTAACTATGGCTCATAACATGAAGGATGTTGCTAAGTTTACTGTTGATAATGTTGATAATATGCTTTTTCAGTTTGTTGAAGGGAAATATAAAGAAAGAAAGATAGGCTATATGGAAAAGGATAAAAAGCCCGTATATCTTCTTTCGTACAGAGAGGGTTTTGATTATCCTGAGATTCTTTCACCAAATGATACAGAACATATTAATTTAAGGCAGGAATGGTTTATTAAGATAATTGAATTGAAAAACAAAGCGTTAATCGAAGATACTAAAAATATTATATCTAGAGCAGAATCTTCCTTATCAGCTAAACAGGAAAGATTTAATTATGATAAAGAAATTAAGAAAAAGATGAGAGTAAATAAAAAAATTTTTCTTAATGAGAGAATGGAAGGATATGATTTCAGAACGATTAAACTTGATGGGGCTATATTTATTAACTGCTATCTAAAAGATTGTAATTTTGCGCATGTTAATATGCAGAATGTGGTTTTTGTAAATTGTGATCTGACAGGTGCTATATATTTAGGAGCAGTACTTAATAATGTGTATTCTATAACAGGAAGTCCTGTTAAGATTACGGATAATTTTAAAAAATATGGTTTTAAAAATATGGAGGCTTAGATGAGTACGGGAAGAGGGAATAAAGTAAAACATAAGAAAATTAAACTTAAGAAGAAAAATAGATTTGCAGAAGTAAAAAAGGCTATAGTTCCTACATATATTGCTCCGGATTTCTTATCAAAAAAATACGGTATTAAACAGGTGTTTGATTCTGGAATTTTTATGTTAAAAAATCAAATTTCTAATAAGTTTTATTCTGTGAAATGTAAGGATAATATGGATAAGCAGGGTGTATTTGAGGTGTTAAGAAGCTATAATTTTGGGTACAGGTTTTATTATTTTGGTAATGAGACATATTTACTTATTCAGATTAGTTTAGATGAAAAACAGGATGTTTTATTTGACTTTGATGCTATTGAAAAAGAGTTGTTTAAAAAGCTGATTGGATTAGGTGTGACATTAGATGCTTTAAATTTGGAGGACAGATTAAGATTTATTCATCAGTATATTGTGAAGGACAAGCTAGATTCTAATAATAACATTATGGATTATGTACATAATGTTATTGCGTGGAAAGCTGATTTTGAATTGGATGGAATTCAGGAATATATGAATGGTCTTAAAATTGGGGATAAGGAGTATTACCTTTTTTATTTTAACCGATTTGGAAATAATACAACTGAAATGTTACAGGAGGTTTCTAGAATAGAAGGTGTAGAGAGTATTATGGTTGAACACAATGCAATAAGTGATGGGGCATTATATGAGTTTTTTCATAATAATTTTATGGGCTGTGACAATGAGCTTCGAAAACTTCGAAAGCTTAATAACAGTTTGTATGAGATATTAACAGATCCTGCAATGAGAGATTCACGCTCTTATTCAATGGTTGGAATTAATGTTTTGTATACAGTATCTCCACAAGATGCTGATACAGTTAAAGAAAAAATTCAGTTTATTGTTGATAGATATGATGCTGCTATATATTACTTTTGCGGTGAAATGGCAAGCGCTTTTGTCGAATTTTCTCCATTGGGAGAGTGGAAAAATTCGGAACTGCGCCTGGTAAAAAATTCAGAATCTTGTAATTGTATGTTATTTAATGTAAGTAATACATCAGATGTTGGTGATTCGGAACTTAATAAGTTTTTCATAGGGGGTATGTAATGCAGGAAGATATTAAACAGAAATTTGATTCTACGAAAATTGATTATGAAAAACGAGCTAGACGGAAGAGAAATGAGCGAGAAAGACAATTAAAGCTTTTTATGAAACTGAAAAATCCTGAAGATTTTAGGGTAAAGAATGCTAAAAGTATTCAGGATAGTATTGAGATTATGAAGATATCTCCAAACGGTATCTTTCAGGTTGCAGATAATTTATTCAGCTTTACTTTTCTGATGGGAGATATTAATTATGTCACTAAAACTTATGAAGAGCAGGTAAGCTGTTTTGGGGAATGGTGTCGTATTATTAATGCATTTGATTTTCATAATGCAAAGATAACTATATTTAACAAGAATAGAAATATGGTTCAATTCAGGGAAAATATTCTTTATACTCATAAGGATGATCTTTTTGATGATATACGAGATTCTTATAACGATATTATTGAAAATAAAATAGTTGTGGGGAAAAAGGGAATAGAACAGGTTAAATTTCTTACTATAACTGTTGAAAGAAATACTTTTGATGATGCCAATTTGGCTTGCAATAGTATTTCTGCTAACTTGGTAAAGGAATTTGCTGCTTTGGGTTCAACACTAATTTCTCTTAATGCGGTGGAACGACTTAGAATATTCCATGATTTTTACAGAATTGGGGATGAATCAAAATTTGATTTTGATTTTATGGATTGTATATCTAATTGCCGTGACTATAGAAATGAGATTTCTTGCAACTATATTAATTTTTCAGAAAATCCGGCTTATTTTAGAACTGATCGTAAGTATGGAAAATGTATTGCTATAGATCCTGACAGTTATCCGGATGATGATTTGTCAGATAAGTTTTTTGATAATCTTACTAATGTTAATTATCAGTCGGTTATTTCTATGGATATTATTCCAATTAATAAGACTGCAGCTAAGAGGTATCTAGAAGATAAATATATGGCTGTACAGAGTAAAATTCAGAAGCAGCAGAAAAAGAGAAATAAAAATCGAGACTACAGTCTTGATATTTCTTTCCCTGTTAAGAAAGAAAATGCTGATATTCAGGAAATGTTAACGGATATATCTGAAAATGGACAGCAGATGATGTGGGTAGGTATATGTATGGTAATACTTGCCGATAATCTTGATGATTTAGAAGCGGCGTCTACTTCGATTGATATGGTTGTTGAAAATTCAGGCTGTTATACTATGGAACTTCCTTACAGACAGCGAGAAGCTCTTGCAACAATTCTTCCGTATGGCTGTAGAATGATTGATACTTTTAGATCAATGTTTAGCAGAATGGCTGGGGTATTGATTCCATTCAAGACAATGGAGATGCATATGAGTGTTAATCCGTTTTATTACGGAGTTAACCGTGAATCTCAGAATGTTATTTTATGTAACAGAAGAAGATTAGTAAATGGTAATGGAATGGTATTTGGTGTTACTGGTGCTGGTAAATCAATGACTGGTTCTAAATTGGAAATACTTTCAGTAATACTTAATTCAAATGATGATGTAATTATTGTAGATCCTATGCATGAATATAAGGATACTTGTGCAGCATTAAATGGACAGTTTATAGAAATTTCAAGTGAAGCAAAAAACTATATTAATCCTTTAGACTGTGATGTTAAAAATCTTGTTATGTCTAATGGAGAAACTATATTTGATGATGATGATATTGATAATTCTAATGATATTAGAAAAGTGATTGCTTCTAAGTCACGAATTTTAAGCGGAATTTGTGAACATGTAATGGAGGGGGAGTTCCGTCCGGCTCATAAGAGTATCATTGATCGTTGTGTTAAACAGTTATTTTATCAGATTTTTAATGTTCCAGTTGAAGAAAGGACAGAGCCTATTTTAAAGAACTTTTATGAGTTACTTAAAAAGCAAGAAGATGAAGCAGCTCGTGAGCTTGTACTTCCGTTAGAAGCATATGTAGATGGTTCTCTTAATGTTTTTAATCATAGAACAACGATTGATGTTAACAGTAGACTTATCGTTTATGGTATAAGAGATTTGAAGGATGATTTAGAGAGTGTTGGTATGCTGATTACATTAACTAATATCAATCGTAGAATTCAGCAGAATGCAGCAAGAGGTATAGCTACTTGGTTGTATGTTGATGAGTTTCATGTTTTGCTTAATAAAAAGTATTCCCGTCAATTTTTTATTGCATTATGGAAAAAAGTTAGAAAGCAAGGTGGAATATGTACAGGTATTACACAGAATGTTACCGATGTAATTAAGGACAATGAAACAAAGATGCTGGTATCTAATTCAGAGTATACTATGTTCCTTAAAATGGGGCCTGGTGATGCTAAGGTTATATTAGATACATTTGAGGGAAGAATTTCCCCTGCTCATTTAAAATTTATTGAAAATCCAGAACCTGGATGTGGCCTTATAAGATTTGGAAATACAATAATTCCATTTGATAACCGTATTGATAAGACTAACCCAATATACAATGTATTTAATACAAACTTCTATGAAAAAGCTGCGTTGAAACGAAAAGTAATGGATAGTGTTTGATAAGAGGTAATGTGAATGAATAAAAATAATTTGTTAAAGAATGTTTCTAATGTTAATGACAGTTCTTCACAAGTTATTTCAACAAGAGCTGGTTTAGAAGGTAAAGTTAAAGATATTTCATTAAAAAATGTCACCAAAGAAACTGCTGGTCGTAAAGATATTTCTTTGGGTACAGGTATTGTTTCAGTAGATAATATCGTTGAATCAGATTCAGTTAATGAAGGTAAAATTATTAATAGTTTAGATGTGGTTCTGGATAATATGATAGATAATGATAATCCTTCAGATTTAACAGATTTTATGTCGGTATCAAGTTCGAGCAGTATTAAGAATTTTACAGACTTATATGATAGTTCTATAACTTTGTCTGATAATTCAACAGGTTTTGTATCAGCTACTTTAGATATGAATAATGTTTTTGGTATTTCTTCATTAATTGGTTTATCTTATGGTTCATCTAATATTGCTGATGGTCTTGTATTAGGTTCTGATGATAGGACATTTATTTCGAAATCTGTAAAGGATCTTGCAGATAAAAATAAGATTAAAATTACAAATCAGAATGCAGGAATAAAAGACATTAATTCAAAGTTTGCCCGAGCTGTATTTCAGACTTACGACAAGCAGAGATCTACTGTTTATCCAGAACTTAAACAGACTATGACAAAGAGCCTAAAGAAGAAGAAAATGGAATATTCGTATAAGTCAAAAAGTTCTAAAGGAAATGGCAATTCATCAGCTGCTTTAAGAGAAGCTAGAAAAGCTGCAATTAATTTCATGATTAAATCTGATATGCAACAGGATAATAATATGAGTAGCGGAGTTTCTAATTTTATAAAAAATGGTTTGTCAAGGTTTTTCATGCATAAGGGAAAAGAAATTGGAAAGGCTGTTGGAAAGGAAACCGGAAAATTTATGTTATATACAGTTGGTTATGGGTTAGCTGCAATTGTGATGGCTTTTCAGTTTTTTTTGCCTTTATTTATTCCAATGTTTGCAGTGGGGGCTATAGGTGGAGTTGGTCATAAAAAGGTTAATGATGAAAAAGATGTAAAGGCTGATGAAGAAATTCGCCTTATTATTGAAGAAAATCCTGATATTTTTGGAAAATTAAGCATTGATTTAAGTCAAGCTCCACTTGGTACACTTGAACTCTCCTATGATGAGCTAAAAAAAACTTTTACCTGGATGAGTAGTGATAATGTTTATCCTGTTAAAAATCAGGAAAAATTAGTTACCTCTCAATATACCTTACATCGAACAGATGTAGAAGGTCATAAGGTACATTATGGAGTGGATTTTAGCGCTCCTATGGGTAGTGAGCTTGTTGCCATTGCGGATGCAACAGTAGAAGCAACTAATAGAGATCTAAGTTATGGAAATCATGTTATTTTGAAATTCGATGATGGAACTTATTGTTTATATGCACATATGTCTGATTTTGTTATAAATAAAAATGGCTCTGATGATTCGGATAATTGGACTTATTTAAAAGAAGGAGATAAGGTTGTGGCAGGGGATTTAATTGGCCATTCGGGTTCTTCTGGTAATTCAACGGGTCCACATTTACATATGGTATTGTCTACTTCTCCATATGGTACTGAAAATGGCTCACGTTATGATTTTAATGCTTATGTAAAAGAAGTTTGGTGTCATGATTTTGATTTTAGTTATGATTATGAACCAACATATGGAATTTTTGATGAGGGTTTAGAAAATCTGAAAGATGATGAATAAGGAGTATTGTATTTATGTTAAGTTATGTTGAATTTAAAACAAAAATTAAGGAGGAGCTGTTAGATAATATGCCTCCAGCTTTAAGAGAATATAATGTTGTGCTTGATTCTAAGCTGGAAAATGGTAAACAGATTGATTATTTCTATGTAGATGATAACAGTGGTAGAGATTTGTTACCGATGGCATTAAATCCTTTATATGATTTGCTCTATATGAATGAAAATAAGTGTAATTTTGATAAAACAATTAAACTTATTGCCCGTGAATATGAAAAGAAGTTTAGAAGTATGGTTACTGAAGAAAAAAATGGAAATTCAATTAATCCGTCTGATGATGATTCAGTTGAATTTGATATAAATAAAATTTTTTTCTGTGTAGTTAATAGTGAAACAAATAAAAATATGCTTAGTCATATTCCACATATGAATTATGGTCAGATTGCAGTATATTTAAGACTTTTAATATCTGCTGATGATAATATCAAGAGTCTCGTGATTGATAATGATGTTCTTGATAAATTAAAGTCTAATGGTGTTACATTTGAAATACTGTTTAATGCAGCTATTGAGAACACATCTAAGTTGTTTCCTACAAAGGTTAATGAGTTAATGCCAGGATTGTATCTTGTTACTAATGAGTATCAGAAGTTTGGTTCAGCTACATTATTATATCCGGAAAATCCAGTTAAGGGTCTTGCTGAGTTAACTAAGAAAAATATGATTGTTTTACCTGTGCAGACAGATTTTTTCATATGTATTGAAAATGACAGTGCAGTATTAGATAAAGATTTATATCACCAGTTAAATATCAGCATTAAAAAGTTTGTATCTGATTTTGGTGGAAGTGCTTTATCTTCGACATTGTTCATGTTTAATGCTCGATCATTATCTTTAGAGACAAATAAGGAACGTATACTTTTTAATGAGGATATAAGAACTAAAGACAGGAGCATTTAGGTATGAATGGTAATGTAGAAAAAATAGCAGAATTTATAAAGAATTATGATATTCAGCTTTATAATCACTGCTTAAGAACTGCAATCAGAGCTGAAAAGTTAGGAAAATTAATGAACTGTGATACTGGTCTTATTTATCAGGCTGCACTTATACATGATCTAGGTAAGATTGGTATCAGTCGTTCTATTTTCGATAAACCATCAAAGTTAACAGATATTGAACGTAAAGCAATAGATATGCATAGTTTTGTTGGTTATTCTCTTGCCATTAATTTAGGAGTATCTAAAAATATTTGTATTTTGATTTTATACCATCATGGATATGACAAAGAGCGTTTTGGAGAGTGTTCTTTTGTTCCAAATAATTTAAAAGAATGTATTAACATAATTAGAATATCTGATATATATGATGCTCTGACTTTTGAAAGAGTTTATTGCAAACAGTTAAGTCATAATGTAGCAATTAAAATTTTATATGAAAATCCAGATTTGGATAAAAATATCATCAGAAAACTGGATATTTTATATAAGATGAATGTATCAGAGTAGTATAATAATTTTATTATTGAATTAGATGAATGAATAGAAACGATGGAGATTGAAAAGGTATTACAATAGTCTCTACACGATTGAAAATATTGGAAATATAATGGAGAAGTTATTGTGAAGTATAGAAATATTGAATTAAATACTAATGCAGAACTTTTTGTTGCTGTTGAAGTGGTTGGTATGACTGATAAAAATGAGTTAGAGGATTATGTTGATACACTTGAAGAATTATTATGTGAGATAGCTGATAATGATTTTTATGAAGTGTATACAGAAGTAGTTACTGATGATTGTATTAATGTATGCTGTGATGATATTAGTTTTGATGAAGTAGGTGTTAATTTACTTACTTGTATTTATAATGATATTTTAAATGCTCATGTGAAAAATACTAAGGTTTCCATTGGAATTTTTACTTATTTATATTTTAAGGCAGATGGTTCTGAATGTAACTTAGATCTTGTTAGTTTGGATGAATTTTTAGCAAATGTAGAGTATTAAATAAAAGGGGAATAATTAAATGAAAAGGTTAGTTATTACTGAGAAGCCTAGCGTTGCCCAACAATTTGCAGCGGTTTTAGGTGTTAAAAGAACATCTAAAACTGATGGATATATAGAAGATGATGATTATGTTATTACGTGGTGTGTAGGACATTTGGTTTCTATGTTATATCCGGATGCATATGGTGAGGAGTATAAGGTCTGGAATTTAGATGTGCTTCCTTTTCTTCCGGAAGAATATAAATATGGTGTTATTTCGAGCGTTAAAAAGCAGTATGGTGTTGTAAATAAAATGCTACATAGGAATGATATTGATACTGTATATTGGGCCGGTGATAGTGGAAGAGAGGGACAAGTTATCGAGGAGAATATTCGTCGATATAGTGGTATAAGAAAAGGGATGAAGGAACTGAGAGTTTGGATTGATTCTCAGACTTCAGATGAGATTAAGAGAGGAATCAGAGAAGCTAAGCCTATGTCAGCTTATGATAATGTTGCTGCTTCAGGAATTATGAGAGCAATAGAAGATTATGCTATGGGAATTAACTTTTCTCGTTCGCTTACTGTGAAATATGGTCAGTTACTTAATAATGCAGCGAATCTTAAGAATTATACTGCAATTTCAGTAGGAAGAGTTATGACTTGTGTTCTTGGAATGGTGGTTGAAAGGGAGCGTGCTATAAGAAATTTTAAGGAAGAAATTTTCTATAAAATTGTTGGCAGTTTTGGTGGAGATGGCATAAGTGCTGAATGGAAGCTTACCGATAAGTCTGCGTACTTTAATGGTAGCGGCTTATTTAGGGATTGTGGTTTTTTGAATATTTCTAATGCAGAGAATATGATAAAGAATCTTAATGGTAAGTTAGCTAAAATAGATAATATTGAAATAAAGAACAGCAAAAAAGCAGCTCCTTTACTTTTTAATCTTGCTGAATTGCAGAATATATGTTCAAAGAAGTTCAAAATTAGCCCGGATGAAACACTTGAGATAGCACAGGCTCTTTATGAAAAGAAACTAACTACATATCCACGTACTGATGCCCGTGTACTTTCAAGTGCTGTTGCAGTAGAAATCGGCAAGAATATAAAAGGCCTGCATAAGGGGTATTCTGATACATCAAAGTATACAGATATAATTATTAATGAAGAGTTATATCGCAATATTAATAAAAGCAAGTATACTGATGATTCTAAAATCACAGATCACTATGCTATTATTCCAACTGGAGAAACAGATGCTCTTTCTTCATTAACTGAACTGCAGCATAATGTTTATGATCTTATTGTTAAAAGATTCTTAAGTATATTTTATCCAGGAGCTATTTATAAAATTGTTAAATTAAGTTTTAAGGTTGAAAATGAATTATTTACCATTTCATCTAAATGTCTTGTTGATAAAGGCTATTTGGAGATTCTTAATGTATTTGATGATGATGAGAGTAAAATAGACAACAAATTGTTATCTTTTGCTAATTCTGTAAAAGTAGGTGATACAATACAGGTTAAAGGCTATGATACTAAAGAAGGAAAGACTTCTTCTCCTAGCAGATATAATTCTGGTTCACTTATTCTTGCAATGGAGAATGCTGGTTCATTAATTGAAGATGAAGAATTAAGGAGTCAGATTAAGAGTACGGGTATTGGTACGTCTGCTACTCGTGGTGAAATATTAAAAAAACTTACTAATATCGGATATCTCAAGATTAATAAGTCAACTCAGATTGTAACTCCTTGTAATCTTGGAGAAATGGTATATGAAGTTGTTAATCTTACTATTCCTGAAATGCTTAATCCTAAATTATCAGCAATATGGGATAAAGAGCTGGAAGAAATAAATAATGGTGAAATAACATTTTCTGCTTATAAATTAAAGATGGATGCTTATATCAGGGAAATGACAAATACAATTAAAAAAGAAGATAAGACTGATAATATAGTAAATAGTATAAAGTCATTTGCTACTGGTAATGTATCAACAGATCTAGCTAGTATAAAACTATCGACACTTGAAGGTTGCAAGTGTCCTTTATGTGGGGGAAATATTGTTAAAAATTCATTTGGTTATGGATGTTTTAAATATAAAGAAACAGGCTGTAAGTTTGGTATAAGCGAAAAAATTGCCGGAAAAACAATTTCTGAAAGTAATATTAAAGCCTTGTTACAACATGGTGTTACACCTTTAATTAAAGGATTTAAGAGTAAGACGGGTAAATTTTTTGATGCCAAGTTAAAGCTTGATAACGGTCTTGTTAAGTTTGATTTTTCGGAAACTATTAATGAGGAGAGTAATATTAAGTGTCCAAGCTGTGGAAAAAATCTTGAAAAAGATAATTTTTATTTTAAATGTAGTTGTGGCTTTAAGATTTCTTATAATATATGCGGTAAAAAAATATCTGACAATGATATGAAAAATCTGATTAACAATAAGAAAACAGGTCTTATAAAGGGATTTAAAAGCAAAGCTGAAAAGCCTTTTGATGCAAAATTGATTCTTGAAGATAACAAAGTGAAATTTAAATTTAATTAGGAGGGATTTATTTGAATTATGATATTAACAATATTTTTGTTGATGTTGCTAAAAATGTAGAACAGATGCCTTTTACTGTTACAGTTACAGAGACTCTTCAAAGAGAAGTAAGTGTAAATGCAAATTCTTTAGAAGAAGCTCGTGATATTGTTGAATTAATGTATAATAACAGTGAAATTATCCTTGATGCTGAGGATTTGGTTGACAGGTCTTTTGTTGTATCAGAGGATTTCTCTGTTGTTAATAAAGGTAAATCTAGATAATTGGATTAAAGTTATGTAAAGGTATGTGTCATAATAATACATACCTTTTTGCAGTATTGAAAAAAATTTGGCTTAAATTTGTTGATTTTATTGCAATGATAAAATGTTTTTCTTTGTAAATAGATTTATTATATGGTTATAGACGTTCTCATCATAGATATATCACAATTCTTAAAATTTTTTAGGAGGTACTTTTATGCGTTATGATATTAAAATTACAAAAATGAGGGATGAAAATTCTAATTTGCTTGGTTATGCAGATTTGAGTCTTGGAGGTGCTTTTGTAATTAAAGGAATTAAGATTATGAACGGTAGTAATGGTCCGTTTATATCAATGCCTAATTATAGGAGTAAGCGTACTTCTGAGGATGGTGAACCAATTTTCAAAGATTTCTGCCATATTAGTAAGGCTGATTTTCACAAGGAATTAACATCTAATATTCTTGCAGCCTATGAAGGAAAAGATGTTCCAAGAATTTCAAGGGTTTCTTGTACTGTTTTTGATGATAAGGGAAATCTTAAGGGACTTGCTGATGTAACATTTAATGATTCTTTTGTAATCAAGGGTGTTAAGGTTATGGATAGTGACAAAGGAGTATTTGTATCAATGCCAAATTATAAGGTGGAAAAGGATGGGCATGATGATTTTAGGGATATATGTTTTCCTACAACAGCAGAATTTAGAGAAGAATTTAATAAGGTAGTCTTAGACACTTTTGAATCTGCTAAGAATGGTGAAAATGTTAAAGTATTTGATACTGAAGCTTCTATGCCACGCCATAATATTACAGTTCATAAGATTAAGGATGAGGATAGCAGTGTTCTTGCTTATGCTGATATTTCAATCGGTGGTGCATTTGTAGTTAAAGGCGTTAAGATTATGGATGGTAACAATGGTTTATTTGTGGCAATGCCAAATTATAAGACTAATAAGCTTACGGAAGAAGGTAAAGAGATTTATCAGGATGTATGTTTTCCTTCAACTGCGAAGTTCAGAGAGAAGCTTTATGGTAATATTCTTTCTGCGTATGATGGCTCAAAGAAGCCTTTAATTACAGATGTAAAATGCGCAACTTTAGAAAGTGATAATCTTAAGGGATTGGCTGATGTGACTTTTGACGATTGCTTTGTTGTCAGTGGTGTCAAGATTATGGATGGCGACAAAGGAGTATTTGTATCAATGCCAAATTATAAGGTGGAAAAGGATGGGCATGATGATTTTAGGGATATATGTTTTCCTACAACAGCAGAATTTAGAGAAGAATTCAATAGTGCTGTAATGGATGCATATAATAAGTCTTTTGATTTTTCCAAAGATGCTCCCGATTTATCTTTAGATGAAAGATCTGTATCAAGAGGTCGTAGCAGATAATTTTACTATTACAGAAACAGAAAAAATTTTTCTTTAATTAATTAATAAACAAAAGACAGTCACTTTTTTCAGATAAGATTAGTGACTGTCTTTTTAATTTTACAGGACTAGATAAAATTATCAAGAAATATTATAGGATTCTAAAAAAAGAGCGTAACATTAATTTGTTTTTTGCATTAATGCATTAAAAAAACGAAAATTTTTGCATTTATTTTATATGTTTTACGTCTAAATTTGCAATAATTAATATAATAGTGCGTTAAATTAATTATAAAGGAATTTTATATAATGATGCATGTAGTTTAATGAAGGAGGGATTTTTTTGATTAATTTGGAAAAAAATTTTAATGATGCGCTTGATTATATTGTGAGTGGAAATTTTGAAAGTTATTTTAAATTTTTAAAATTTGCCAGTAGAGGTACATTATATCGCTATAATTTTTGTAATCAGGTTCTTATTTATTGTATTAGACCGGAAAGCTCGGTTGTTGTTCCTTATGAATCATGGCGCTCTGTTGGTCGTAAGCCACATTTTAAGACGGGAATACATATTAATCTTGATGAAAATTTTGGTAATATGAAATTTAATGGTTGTGTTTTTGCATTGGAAGATACATATGGGCAGCCATTTGGTGGTGTATGGAAGGCTGATAACGATTCTCTTGAATATGTTGCTAAGATGTTTAGAAGAAAGGAAGATTTCCAATCTTCCATAAAGAACTTGACACGAACATATATTCGAGATATAATTTCGGTAGGAAGTGATGAAGCGTTTCAGTTTATTTATGAAGCAACATTATTTGTTGTTTATAACAGATGTGATTTATCTTTTACTTTCTCAGAAGTAAGTAAAAGTTTCTATAATAATATGTCTGTTGATGAGAGAAAGGATTTTCTTTCTCAGTCACAATGTATTATTCAGAACATTTCTTGTAAGACAATTAAATTTATTGATTATTATATTCGTGAGTATAGAAAGGAGAATAATATACATGAAAGGACAAAAATTAACAGCAATGGATCTAAAGATTTTGCAGATGCCAGAAGAACAGGCGATGAAATATCTGATGCCAGACGAGGAAGTAATAAGAGCAATGACAGTAGATCAAATAATAGCAAAAACAGGTCCTATGGGAGCCGAAGTATTGACATATTTGGAGGAAACATTTCCAGCAATTTATCAGGGATGGTTAGCAATGGGGAAAATGTTTATATTCGTACAGAACAGAGTAACGGAAGCCAAGGAACTCAGAACGACAATAGAGACAGTTCAATTAAAAAAGTATCAGAAGGAGCATCCACAGGCAACGGATATGATGCTGATGCAGGCAAGAATGGACGCAAGACAAATAGCAATGGAGACAGTGAGAGAGGAAGTTTTGTTCCGTCCAGTGAAGCTGATGGACAATTAAGTCTTTTTGACGTAGTTGATACAGAATCGGATATATCTGATAATACTGCTATCATTGATGAACTTAATGAGGAACTTGAGAAAACTTTTGAAACAGAAAGCATTGCTGTGTCAAAGTATGATTATATTTCTCCTAAATTAGAGAAAATAGTTCCTAATGAATATGTTTTAGAGGTGCTTACTGAAGGTATCGGTTTTGTTGGTGGTAAGGTTAGAATTTTTAACTTTTATTATGAAAGAAAGTTGTCCAGGGCAGAGCGTGTAAAAGCTATTAAAGAGTCATATGGACAAGGTGGTGCTAGCTGGCCACTTGATGGATATGGATTGCATGGATATGATACATTCACATCTAAAGGTATTAGGTTTTTCTGGAGAGATGAAGAAGGCGAAAAAGTTGGGTATTTATCGTGGAGTAAGATAGAAGAAGAAATAGGAAGTCTTGTATTAGCTGGTAAGTACCATATTTCGCACTCCGCTAAGATTGCAGATTCTTATGTTACTGGATTGTCAGATATTGAGCATAATCTTCTTGCCACTAATTTTGCTTATAGAATTAGTAGGAAACATTGTTTGTTAGATATACTAACTGATAATACACTTTCATCTAAAGAAAAAATAAATGGACTTGTATCATTAGATAACTTGATTCTTTTTGATGAAAACTCTTTGATTAAGAATTTAATTGATTTTGATAACAACTGTATTAAGATTACTTATCCAGCTCCACTTGCAGTGTTTAATGATTCGGAGATTTCCTTTGATACACTTTTAAGTGCAGTTGATAACATTCTAAATACCGAAGAGTATAAAGAAGTTATTGCTCAAATCACAGACAATCTTAATAATTCTGATATAGAATATGATTCAGAAGCATTAGACGGATCATTTACTGATGCGCTTAGAATTTTTTGTGAAGATTGTAGTGTATTTAGTAATTATCACGCTATCATTAAGGATTTGTTGCTTAATGATAACATTAGTATAGATAATAAAGTTAAGTATATAAAAAGTATTATTCCTAATAATTCAACAGCGTTTGGTAATAATCTATATGGACTGGTAGAATACAAATTTTTATCAGATCATATTGAAGTTAGCTATAAAAATAAAAATTATGAGAGATTAAATAATTCTATTTCTTATGAGGAATTGATTGGTAATCTTGCTATTTTTTTACAGAATGATAATTTTGTTGACAGAGAATTATCTGAACTGAAAGAAGAAAAATTTTTACCAAACAATTTATCAGAGAATGATAGTAAAGTAAAAGTTGCTGTTGAATCTTCTGAGGATTTTTCAGATATGGAAGTTAATTTTACTACTTATCATTATCCTGATGGCCGAGAAGGAGTTAGATACAGACTTGTAACTATTAATTCAGAAGGCATTATTGTTCCTTATCTTAATAGAAACCGTTTCTTCATTAATAAAGAAGCTTGTAATGAATATATTGCTGTACATCAAAATGAGCTTGAAGTAATTAATTATGACAATCTTGTATATGAAGCAGCTTCTATAAAATCTGCTATTGTGAAAGAAAGTAATAAGGTTATTGAAAGTAAATTCAGTGTTGATGATTATAAAATTAAAGCTGGAGATATCATTAATATAGATGAAACTAATATTGATGATACAGCAGAAGTTATAGATTCTGATTTAAATAATATCAAGGAATCCGCTGTTGGTTCAGATGTTACAGTTAAAGAAAATGTTGCTGTTAAATATAGTTATCCTACAGACTGGCAGCCTAATATGGGCAGTGATTCAGATAGATTTATAAAGAATATTGAGGCAATTAAAATTCTTAAATTAATTGAGAGTGAAAACAGATATGCTACTTCTGAAGAACAGGCAATATTGAGCCAGTATGTAGGCTGGGGTGGTCTTTCGAATTATTTTGATGAAAGTAGAAAGCCGGGTGAGTATAAGCTGCTTAAAGAAATTCTGACAGAAGATGAATTTGTATCTGCTAGATCAAGTACAACTGATGCTTTTTATACTCCAAAGCCTGTTATTGATGCTATTTATGGCGCTTTACAAAAGATGGGGTTTGAGAAAGGTAATATATTGGAGCCTTCTTGTGGTATTGGTAATTTTATTTCAGCAATGCCAGGGCAAATACGTGATAAATCACATATTTATGCTGTGGAACTTGATTCTTTATCGGGTAGAATTACAAAGCTTTTACATCCAGATGTTAATGTGAACATTCAGGGGTTTGAAAGTGTAAATTTAAGTGACAATTTCTTTGATGTTGTTGTTGGTAATATTCCTTTTGGTGATTTTAAGGTTTCTGATTCGAGATACAACAAGAATAATTTTTTGATTCATGATTATTTCATTGCAAAATGTCTCGATAAGGTAGCTGTGGGTGGGATTGTTGCTTTAGTTACTTCTAAGGGGACTTTGGATAAAGCAAACAGTAAAGTGAGAAGATATATTGCTGAGAGAGCTGATCTTCTTGGTGCGATAAGACTTCCGTCTGATACTTTTAAAGCAAGTGCAAATACTGAAGCTACATCTGATATTTTGTTCTTCCAGAAGAAGACGTCACCTTCTCTTGCAAATGATGATCTTAACTGGCTTAGTCTTGGAAATACAGAAGATGATGTAGTTGTAAATCAGTATTATCTTGATAATCCGATTATGTGTCTTGGTAAAATGATAAAAGATACTAAGAGATTTGGGGAAGACAGAGCAATTACATCCTGTGTAAATGATAATAAGGATATTGATTTAAGTGTAAAATTAACGGCTGCAGTTAATGCTTTGCCGGCAGATGTTTTGAGTGTTATTTATAAGAACTCTAAAGAAAAGACTCCAGATATTAAGACGATAGAAGCAGATCCAACAGTAAAAAATAATACATATACTATTTATGATGGTGAAGTTTATCTTAGAATAAATTCTCTTATGTATTTACAAAAAGATGCCATGAATAGTATGGCGTATGAGCGTGTAAAGGGATTGTGTGGCATTAGAACCATATTCCATAAATATATGGATGACCAGATTAACCAGGAAGATGATTCTATAATTGCAAAGGATCAGGCTGACTTAAATAAGGCTTATGATGATTTTGTCGATGAATACGGATATGTCAATTCTAAAGCTAATCAGCTTGCATTTAGTGAAGATGTTGAATATCCGTTACTTTGTTCGCTGGAAAGAGAAGAAAAAGAAGAGTATGTAAAGGCCGATGTATTCTATAAACAGACAATAAGACCTGTTACAAAGATAGAAAATGTCTCTAATGCAACAGATGCATTATATGTGTCTCTTAATGAGTGTAACTCGGTTAATATTGAAAAAATGCTTGGTTTGTATAATGTTTCTTTTGATGAACTCATAGAGGAGTTAAAAGGACAGATTTACAGAAATCCTGTTAAAGTTATTGATGATGAGCTTTATAGTGGCTGGGAAAGCGCTGAGGAGTATTTATCTGGTAATGTAAGGGAGAAACTTAGAATTGCTGAAAATGCCAATGAATTTAACCCTGTTTATGGAGATAATATTGAAGCATTGGAAAAAATAATTCCCCAAGACCTTCTTCCATCAGAAATTAATGTGGGTTTTGGTATGTCATGGATTGATATAGAAGATTATGAAAAGTTTATGTATGAAACTTTTAATATTCCAAGTTGGCAACAGAGAAGGTATAAGCTGTCTTTTGAACCCAATTCTCATTCTTATTTTATAAGTCACAAAAGGAACATTATTTCAAATGAATTTGTAAATAATGTGTATGGTACTTCTAGAATGAATGCTTTTGACATAATCGAGGATTTATGTAATCTTAAGCAGATTGAGGTAAGAGATAAGATAGAAGATAAATATGTATTGAATACAAAAGAAACTCTTTTGGCCCGTGAAAAAGCGGATGTAATTAAAGAAAAGTTCAGGACATGGTTTTGGGCTGATGGAGAAAGATATGAAAAATATATAAGAAGGTATAATGATACATTTAATTCAAATGTGCTTCGTTCTTATGATGGTTCATATATGACTTTTCCAGGTATGAATGCCATGATTAACTTAAAAGATTATCAGAAGTCAGCGGTAGCACGTATTATCAGAAATGGTAATACACTTCTAGCTCACTGTGTTGGTGCTGGTAAATCGTTTGAGATGGCTGCTGCTTGTATGGAGTTAAGAAGGCTTGGACTGTCTAATAAGCCGCTTATAGTTGTACCTAATCATTTGACAAATCAGATGGCTAATGAATTTATGACACTATATCCTAATGCTAATATTCTTCTTACGACTAAGAAGGATTTTGAAAAAAATTGTCGCCGGAGATTTATTAGTAAAATCGCAACTGGTGACTATGATGCTGTAGTTATTGGTGCGAGTCAGTTTGAAAAAATTCCACTTTCTAAACAAAGACAGGAAGCATATATTAACAGTGAGATTAAAGACTGCCTTGATTCTATTGCGGCCATTAAATCTGAAAACGGTGATAACTGGTCAATTAAACAGATCGAAAGTACAAGAAAGAGCCTTGAAGCAAAACTGGACAAGCTCATTAATGAGGAATATAAGGATGATGTAATTACTTTTGAAGAACTGGGGGTTGATTCTATTTTTGTTGACGAAGCTCATAATTATAAGAATTTGAGTTTTAATACCAAAATCAGCAGAGTTGCAGGTATTAATCCTAATGGTTCCAATAAGGCTACGGATATGTATCTTAAAACCAGATATATTCAGGAATTAAGTCCGGGAAAGAATGTTATATTTGCCACAGGTACACCAATAAGCAATAGTATGTGTGAGATGTTCACAATGCAGAAATATATGCAGTACGATTTATTAAAGAAACTTGGAATTAATCATTTTGACGCATGGGCTGCAAACTTTGGTCAGATTGTTACTGCTATGGAGCTGGCTCCGGAGGGACAGACTTATCGTGAAAGAACAAGATTTTCTAAATTTGTTAATCTTCCTGAGCTTATTGGATTATATAAGGAATTTGCAGATGTACAAATGCCGGATATGCTTAACCTTGCGATTCCAAAATTAAAAAATGAACAGTTTACTATTGTTGAAAGTGAGCCAGATTCCATTACTAAAGCTTATATGGAGAGTATTTGCAAACGTGCTGAAGCAATCCATAATCATAGTATAGATCCAAGTATAGATAATATGCTTAAAATTTGTAATGATGGTCGTTTGATTGCTGCTGATACAAGACTTGTTAATCCGGATAATGAAACATATGAAGGTTCTAAAATTATGAAGTGTGTTGATAACATTGTAGAGCAGTATCATAAATCACAGGATATTTTAGGAACTCAGATAGTATTTTCTGATATTGGAACACCTAATATGAAGTGGTCTGAAGACTGGGAAACGAAGTGGAAAAATAAATCAAATACTTCTGATAAAAATCAATTTGATCTTTACAACTGCATTAAAACTGAGCTTGTTAAAAGAGGTATTCCTGAGCAGGAAATTTGTTTCATTCATGATGCAAACACGGATATACAGAAAACAAAGATGTTTGCGGATATAAATAATGGTAATAAGCGTATAATTTTTGGTTCTACAGGAAAAATGGGTACAGGTACTAATATTCAGAAAAGATGTGTTGCTATGCATGAACTGGATATACCGTGGAGACCAAGTGATGTAGAACAAAGAGGAGGAAGGATTTTACGTCAAGGGAATATAAATGAAGAAGTAGAAATATTTATATATGTTACAAAGGGAACTTTCGATGCTTACAATTGGAATATTATTGTAAATAAACAGAAATTCATAAGTCAGATTATGACAAGTAAAGATGTAACCCGTGAATGTGATGATATTGATGATACTGTTATGAGCTATGCTGAAGTCATGGCGGCTGCTTCAGGTAATCCTTATATAAAAGAACTTAATGAGGTTGAAATGGAGTTGAAAAAACTTAATACATATAAGCGTTCTTATGATGACAACCACATTAATATGAGTATTAAGATAGAGAAACTTCCAAAGAAAATAGAAATTGCCATTGATAATGTAAATAATGTTTCAAATGATATTGAAAAGAGAAATACATATATCAATAATCACTTAGATAAGGATAATAAATTTGTTTTTTCAATGAATATAGAGGACAAGTTTTTTACAGATAAAGAAGAAGCTAATAAGTATATTACTTTTTTATGTGATAAACTTCCTATTGGTAAGAGTTTTAATGGTAGCTATTGCGGTTTCGATTTTGAGATTAAGAAAGATGTGGAGGATTTTACTGAGAGTTGTCTTTTTGTCACTATAAAAGGAGACAGAACTTACACAAGGTCGTTAGGCATTAACAACGTATTAATTATATATAATGCCTTGTTAAGTATGGATGAATTGAAGAAACATTTAGAATCTGTTGTAGAACAGGAGAAGAAAAACTTTGAGACAATAAAAGAAGAGCTTCAGAAGCCTTTTGAGCATGAAGAAAGAATGTCTTATTTAACAGTAAGAAAAAGGGAGCTTACTGAATTACTAAATGAGGATAAAAGCAAAGATTCTTCTGATGAAATGAAGGCTTCTCATGGGCAGGAACTTATTTCTTATGATTTAAATTTGTCTCATCAAAGAAAAATGTAATACACAGACAATTTTATGTTTATTATGTTTAAATTCAATAAAATGGCACTGTTGACAAATTAATATTGCGATATTGACATTTTGTGTCAATTGACTTATTATAAAATCAATAAAAAGTATACGACATAAGTATACTAAGTATACTTGATGATAGGGGAAAGAAAGGGAAGGATTTATTATGTTGAATGGTTCTAATGAAAAAAAAGAAAAGAAGCTGTTAACTGAAGATATTCTTAACGGAATCAATTATTCGAAGGAAAAGTTAGAGATGACTTTAAGTGAAATTGGAATTCGCTTGGCAAGTGAGAGAAATTTGCAGAAGCTTTCCGTTGCACAAGCGGCAATAAGATGTGGTTTTGATATATCTAATATTTATAGGATGGAAAGCGGAAATAATGTTTTTTTATCAACTTTTCTTCAGTATGTGTATGCATTAGGCAGACCTATTTCAACATTTATTCCTTTTGATGAATCAGGTAATAAGCCTAGGAGTTTAGGAGAGCAGATAGATGAATTGACTAGGGGACTGGATGTTGCTGAAAAGAATTATATTTTGAATATGGTTGAGCAACTTGTCGACTTTGCTAACTGTAAATGATTATTTTTATATAAAAGCTTGGTAATCACATTAAATAAATTTACCAGGCTTTTTTTTGTCTGTAATTGACAAATTACACAATGAGGTGGTATCATATAATATAATAATTTCTAATAAACAAGGAGGGTTTTTATGGTTTCATTTAAAACAGCTCGAAATAATAAAGGGTACACTTTAGAAGAACTAGCCCTTAAAACTAATAATGGTACTGGTACAATAATAAACTATGAACGTGATTTATCATTCATAGAAAATGCACAGTTAATTAATATATATAATATATGTGAAGAACTAGAAATTGATATAGAAGACTTATTTAATATGGATGCGATAAATAAGGTTATTGGTGTTAAAATGGATAAATATTACTCTGATAATCCGGTTAAAGTTAATCTGAAAGCAGCATATAAAAGAAATTATTTATGTCTGAAAAAGTGGGAAGAAAGAAATATGATAAGCAGTGAAGAAAATACAATTCTCTTATCTAAACTTTCAGATATAAAAAATAAATACTTATCATTCAAAGAAATTGATGAAAGTACAATGAGAAACTATTTGATGGAGAGCAAAAAATGTATGGCACCATTTTACATGAGGAAATATACAAAAGGTGCTATAAAACTTCGTTACTATAAATATATTGCTGATATTAGTGCAGAGCAGTTAGCAAGTGTTTTGGATGTTAAGTCTAACATGCTTTATAATTATATTAACGGAACAAGGAATATTAATACAATATCTGTGGGTTATGCTATAAAGCTTGCAGCCTGCTTCAAGATTAAAGCCAAAGATTTGTTGGAAATATAGAGTGAATGGTAAAATGTAATACAAAAGTTTTTTGTGAAATAAAATTCTTAAAAATTTTTTTAAAAGAAATTTATTTCTTATGATTTTATGATAATATGTTTCTATGAATAAAAATAAAAGATTGGGGTGATTCTGTATGGATAAGAATGACCAGTATTATGATCTTGTATCTGATATTGTTGTTATGTGTAAGTTTGATAGAATTCCTGAAGCAATTAAGTTATCATCTGAATTAGAAAGGTTTTTTTTTGATGATATCAAACCGTATATAAAAGCTTTTGATTTGCAACATGCAGATGTTATTACAACTGTTACAACAAAGGAACTGCATGAAAACATGAAATATATTGTATATAACAGGGAAACCAATGAAAGAAAATGTATTGTAACTGATATAAGAAAGCAGACTATTCAGGATGAATTTTCAGGTGAGTCTTTTGAAATTAATGTTTTTTCAGGTTATGATCTTGAAAATGGGAAAAAGGTAGATGTTTCTGAAATTGAGACATTAAATTGCAGAAACCGTTTTGAAGAGAATCTTCCTTCTTTAATTGATATGCTTATGGATTTTGGTGAGCGTACAAATAGTCAGGATAAAACAAATTTCTTAGTTAATAATCTTAAAGAGCAGATTTCTGAGCAAACATTTATAATTAATCTACCTAAAAGTAGGGGCATTAAAAAATAGACGTTCATTTGATGTAATATAATTTAAGTCATTTGAACGGTTTTTGTTTTATTGGTAGACAAAAAATACCTTAAAAACAGTATTTTCTTGCATTTGTGCAAAGCTTTTAAAATAAAATTGTTTTATAATAAAAAATGGTAGCATATTTATGAGCCTTTTATTTTTTTGGGAAGAAATTTGTTTTTATATAATTTAAAAAAACGTTTGACAAAGTACACAAAAACAGATAGAATATAGGTTGTATTAATATTATGTTTAATGTATATAAAAATTAAAAATAGAAAGATATATTATTAGCGTAAACTTATTTATTATTAACATTAAAATGAAAAAGCGGTAACTGCTACCAACAATTACCGCTGAGAGTTAATTAACTCTTACATTTCACTGTTTCAACACATGAAATTGAATAATCTCATTTCAACACAATTATATTATAATATGGCAGTATTTTTGTCAATAGTTTTATATGCTTTTTTTGAAAAATTATGTTGGAATAAGATTAACGGTTTATGCGCATGAGTATAAACCGTTTTTTATTTGTGTCATTATGACACAAATTAGCATTTAGAATATCAGAAAGGAGCATATATATGGAATTTGCAGCATTTATTGACGAAAATTACAAAAAAAATGAATTTATTGCAAAAATGAATATTAGTCCAAGTCGTAAATTTGTTAAAACATATCATTATAATGTTGCAAATTTTTCTGATAATATATCATCTCCTGAAGTTGATACATATATGTCTATGAATCCTATCCGTTGGATTGATAAAAAAATAAGACGGGATAAGGAACATGTCAGCGCACTCCGTTGGCTTTATGTTGATTTAGATATTTACAACTCTTCTTATTGTGAATTAAGTAAAGAACAAATATTATGGAACTTAGAAGAAGATTATTTTGGATTGAAGATCCCGCATCCAAATTATGTGATAGATTCAGGTAGAGGGATGTATCTTTTATGGAGAATTGATGAACATATTAATTCTTATCCACGCTGGGAGAAGGTGCAAAGATATCTGTCTGATGCTTTACTTGAATTTGGTGCTGATACTGCTGTTGTATCTGATTCAGCCAGAGTTCTTCGTGTACTTGGTTCTGTTAATTCTAAATCAGGTACTATTGTTAATATAATGCGTTCTTATACTCAGCATATATATACATTGTATTGGATTATGTGTAATTATGCACCGCAGTTCCTTAATAACAAGAGTAATAATAATTTACATAAATACAATAAAAAACCGAATAAAAAGAAAAATGATAAGGTTGTATTTTTTAATACACTTTATACTCTTCTTAATGCAAGATTAAGTGATTTGGAAAGGTTATTAGTGCTTCATAGAGACAGGGAAGATAGCAAGAGAGAATGTATATTGTTTTTGTATCGTTATTGGACTTTATGCGTAACAGATGATGCAGAGCTTGCTCTTCAGAGGACACTTGCCTTAAATGCACGAATTAAACACAGTCTATCCGAACATGAAGTTATTAATGCTACAAAAAGTGCGGAAAAATATTATAAAGAAGATCGTCGTTGCTTTACAAATAGTTGGATTATTAGATTTTTGGAAATTTCAGAATCTGAAATGAAAGAACTTCAGTCAATTATATCTTCAGGAGAAAAGCTGCAACGTAAATCTGCCAGAAATCGAAAGGCATACCTTACGAAACTTTTTACTGCAGGTAAGTCTACAAAAGATGTACAGATAAAAAAACGCTGGGCATCTGTATATGAGTTGATTAAGGCTGGAAAGTCATGTGATGATATTTGTGCTCAACTTAAGATATCAAGGAGAACATTCTATAATGACAAGAAAGCTATATTTAATATGTCTCAAGATGAGTTAGAACAGCTTGTATATCGGAAGAAAGTTGTTGAAATTAATGATAAAAATGAACCTGAAAAGGAAAATGATGTTATTTGTGACGTTAGTAGTGCAAAAAATTCAGCCCTTGTATTAAGAGGAGGTACTCCTATGTTCTTTATTGAAAAAGAGAAGATTGCTCGTGGTGACTTTTTCTGGGGGTATGAGTATATTAGAAGTGGATAAGGCCCTGGTCTACGCTATGAGGAAAATTATAGTCTTGTACAGTTATGGTGATGCTGCATATGGGTTCTATATTTTAAACTTTTTGGCATAGCGAGTGTAGAACAAATAAAACCTACTTTTTAGTAAGTTTCATTTGTTCTCAATGTATTTGTTTATAGCTATCATAAGTTTTAGGGCTTCTTTTGCATAATTTTGTTCTACTTTGGATAAATGCACGAATGAATCCAGATATTCTGAGAATATATTTATTGTGTCATTAGTTAGATTGTATTTACTTCTTAATATATCTTTTATGGGGGTAGAGTTTTTGAAAATGATTCCGTTTCCATTTTGAAAACTGTTGGAATCTATTTCATACCTTTCGTAAATTTTATTTAGAAGTTCCTCGGTTAGATTTTTTTTTCCATTTTCAATTAAACATATATATTGTTTGGATTTGTTGATGTCATGGGCTAACTGGGTTTGAGTAATGTTAAGAGTCTTCCTTATTTTTATAAGTAGTTCTTTGTCGTAGTACTTGGTATTTTTTTTCATTTCTCACGTCCTCGATTTAATATATGTACTTCAATTATATTTTATTAACAATAATTAGTCAATTTTTGAAAAAAAATATTGACATATTACACATGAGGTATATAATATAATACATAAGGTACTTAAATTTAAATAACACAGAAAAGGAGATAATAATATGGCAAGAATAATAGCTATATGTAATCAGAAAGGTGGTATTGGAAAGACTACCACAACAGTTTCATTAGCAACAGGCTTGATAAGCCTTGGTAAAAAGACATTGGTGATAGACACTGATGCTCAATGCAATAGTACAGACACATACAAAGCAGAGACAAGAAAAGTAGCAACATTGTATGATCTTCTTCTTGAAGACGAACCAGTAGAAGAATGTATTCAGCATACAGATATAGGAGATATCATTGCATCAGATAAACTTTTAAAGGGTGCGGAACAAAAATTTCCTCAAGATCCCAGCAGATATTTTTTATTAAAGAATAAGTGTCAGAAGCTTGAGGATAAATATGATTATATTTTAATTGATACTCCCCCAGTGTTAGGTGTTATTCTTTCAAATGTATTAACATATGCCAGAGAATGTATTATTCCATTTACTTGTGATAGATATGCTTTACAGGGGGTAGATGAGCTATTACATACAATTGATAGCGTTAAGAGTTACACAAATAAAGACTTAAAAATAAGTGGAATTCTTATCTGTAAATATCATAATAATTATAGAAATCATAGAAAAGTAGCAGAGCAGTTACCAGAGATAGCGAAGCAGCTTGATACAAAGGTATTTAATACAAAGATAAGAGAGTCTATTGCTTGTAGTAACAGTCAGGTACAGCGTATGAGTATTTTTAACTATGATAAAAATTGTACAACTGCAAAAGATTATCTTGATTTTTGCAGAGAAATTATGGAATAGGGGTATTAGACATGGCAAAATATAAAGATGATGTAGATTTTTTCCAGGGACTTCCAAATTTAAAGAATGGCGTAGAATTTGAAAATAATTTAGAAGATAAAAATGCAGTAACTCTTATAAAAATTGCTGATTTACAGGAATATAAGGGACATCCATTTAAAGTGCTTGACAATGAAGAAATGGATGAGTTAAAAGACAGCATTGCTTCTCAGGGAATAATTAATCCTATTATCGTTAGACCTATACAGGAAGGTGGATTTGAGATAATTGTAGGTCACAGAAGAGTTCATGCTTGTATACTTCTTGGAATGGATGAAATCCCAGCAAGAAGTGTTAATTTAGATGATGATGATGCAGCTCTTTATATGGTGGATAGTAACATACAGAGAACAGTAATATTGCCATCTGAAAAGGCTTTTGCATATAAGATTAAGTTAGAAGCTTTTAAAAATAAGGATAAAAATATTACTACAGGCAAGGTTCCGGATAGAGCAGCAGCATTGTCTGTAGAAGCAAAAGAAAGTAAAAAAACTATTTACAGATATATTAAGTTAACTGAATTACTTCCTGAACTGTTAGATCTTGTTGATCAGAATAAACTTAAAGCAACTGCAAATGGCTATACAATAGCCTGTTTGCCTAAAGATGCACAACATGCTATATTGGATGTATATATGGAATGTTCTAAACTTCCTAATGCAAAGCAGGCTATGGCAATTAAACAGTATGCGGATAATAATGAAGTTACAAAAGAATATATCTATTCTATTTTAAATGTAAATGGTGTAAAAAAGACAAGCTGCGAAAGTACTTTTTCAACTAAAATAAAGAAATTTTTTCCAGAAGATACTACACAGGAAAAAATGGAAGAATTAATAATAAAATTATTGGAGAATTGGTCAAACGTATAAAGAAAATGGAGGAATAAATATGAAATACAAAGATTATGAAACATATGTAATAGGGGTGGATCACGGTTATAACAATATGAAGACACATAACTGTCATTTTCCTACAAGAATATCTACAAGAGATACTTTGTCTGATGTAACAGGTGGTATTTTACAGTTAGATGGAAAAATTTATGATGAATATGGTGCTGTTGTACCATATACCGAAACTTTTAACAAAACTGTTTCAGATGATTTTTATCATTTAACACTTATTTCTATTGCAAAAGAACTGAAATTAAAGAATGTAAACGGAGGTATAGTTAAACTTGCTGCTGGATTACCTTTGAGATATTTTGAAAGACAGAAGGAAGATTTTAAAAAGTATCTTTTACAGAAGCCGGAAGTAAGTTTTAAGTATGAGGGTAAGACATATCATATTTTCATTGAGGATTGCAAAGTATTTACTCAGGGATTTGCTGCAATAATGACAAGTTCTAATGTTAATAAATATCTAAGTAAGTCAGTTATTATATGTGACATTGGTGGTGGAACTGTAGATTATATTCCTTTTGAATACGGAAGAATTGATTTTGATAAATGCAAGATGTCAAGTGAAGCTTGTAATTGGCTTATGAAAGCTCTTAAGGAAGCTGTATATGCAGAAATAGGCAGACCTTTACCAGATGATGTAGCTCTTAATTATATTCTTAATGGAAGTAAAGATGCAAAAACTAAAAATGTATATGAAAAGGTTATGCAGAAAGAATTAATCAAATATGCGGATAAAATAAAAACTTCTTTTGCAGAATATGGTTATAACATTGATTTAACTCCTGTTGTGTATGTTGGTGGAGGAGCTTCAATTATTAAAAACTTCGGTACTTATTTAGAAGAAAAAACAGAATTCATTACTGATTTATGTGCTAACGCTAAAGGTTATGAAATTATTTATAATAATCTATAACTATAAGGAGAAGGTTACATGAAAGGGAAAAATATAAATTTACAGGAAATTATTGATAAAGAGGAAACATATACATACAAACTTGTATTAAATGCAAAAAAGCCTATTGAAAAGCTTTTTTTAACTAAATTGAATGAAATTATATCAACAAGAAATCTTTCTGTAAAGGATGCAATTCTTGATATTTTTGCTTCTAATTGTGTATATGTAGAAGATAATGTTTTTGACACTTTTAGTGTTCAAGCAAAGAAAACTGTTGATAATAGTGTTGACAATAAAAATGTAGATAAAATTGGAGTAGAAAATAATAAAACAGGAAATACTTCTCATTCAACATCAACAAGCATCGATTCTTTTGGTATTGTACAAGTAGATCCTGATGTGACACAGGAAATGAAAGCTGTTATTACAAATATGTTTGGTAATTAGTAGAAGTTTATGCTGTATATAATAATGGTCAACTTTAAATAGAAAAAGGAGTGTGAAATTATATCAAAAATTAATATTTATTTTTTATTGTAATTATTTTTCAATAATGCAATTTAAAAATAAAAGTTAATGTATTTATGACAACAAAAGTCTGTTTCTTTGAATTAGTATTAACGTATATTATAGTAAAGGGGACAGATAATTTTGAGTTTAAATTTTAGTAATGAAGATTTAATGAGAGCTAAAGAAACTAACTTAATTGAGTTAGCTAGGGCTTTAGGATATACTCCTTATAAATGTGGTAGCTGTTATTCACTTAAGGAAATGGATTCTATAAGAATTTATAACGAGCGTACATGGTATAGATGGAGTGGTTCTGGAAATAAGAATGGTGGAACGCAGATTGATTTTTTAATAGAATTTGGAAATGCAAAAAATATTCCTGAAGCTGTGCATCAGTTACTTAATTTTCAAGGTATAGCTCCTGTTAATATTGCCAGCAACTACAATAATAAAGAAAAGGAAAATACAATATTAAATCTTCCAGAAAAAGCTCGCAGCTACAGAGTTTTATATGCATATTTAATGAAACAAAGAGGTCTTTCATATAATGTCATTGATTATTTTGTAAATAAACAAAAAATATTATATGAATCTAGCGAACATCATAATCTTGTTTTTGTTGGAAGAGATAAAACTGGAAATGTAAAATTTGCAACACAGCGTGGTACTGGAGATATTTATGGCCGTAAGTTTAAAGGAGATGTTTCTGGAAGTAATAAAGATATTGGAATTTCAATTGTAAATTCTGACTCAAAAGTCCTGTATGTTTTTGAGTCTTCAATAGACTGTATGAGCTATATTGATCTCACTGGGGATTATAGCAGCAACAAATTAATTATGAATACAGTTGAAGAAAATGCTTTAGTACGATTTTTGAGTGATTATTCATATATAAAATGTATAAATTTCTGCTTAGATAATGATCCTGCAGCTAAAGATAAACTTTATGGAAAAAATGCTATTATAGATTTTGCAGGTAACATTATAAAGGATAAAGTAGTAGGTTACATTGAAAAATATAATAGCAAAGGATATATTGTAAATGATAAATCGGCTCCGGCTTATCCGCATTGCAAAGATTATAATGAAGTATTAAGATATCTAAAGGCATCTCGTCCTGATATGGTATATTCTTGTTGTGAAAAAAGAAAAGTAGCGAGTCGCTAGTTAAAAAATAATATAAAGCAAATTAAGACAGTAATAGTAAAACTATTATTGTCTTTTTTATTAAAAAATAATAAAAATTTGTTTGACAGGTAAGTACACTTACTATATAATATAAATATAGAAAAGTTACATGAATTTGAAGGTTATAAGATGAAAGATATTAAAACAAAGCAACAAAGATATGATGAAAAAAATGGTTTGATTCCAAAGACATACAAGCTACATGAAAGAATAGTCATAGATTTCAAAAAGGCTTGTGTTAAAAGCAACATAAGTCAAGGAACGCAATTAGAAAAATTAATGTTAAGTTTTATAAGAGAGGTGGATGATTCATATGATGATTATTAAAGGTATAAAATTTTTTTTTGTTGGAATTATTTCTTTTATTGCATTTTTATTATATGTAGCTTTCTTTACTGGAATGGTCATTATGGTATTTATCAGAGCAGGATATATATTGTATGCTCTATATGATCTTTATTGCATATGGATAAACAATAACTCTAAAATTTCATTATTATTAATTTTAGCTATTATTGGATATATTTTTGTTGGTTTCATACTTTTTTTTATATGTAAGTTTGTTTATATATTATTAGATGGAATTGTAATGTCACTTTCAACTGCTACAACTTTAAACTATAAAATTCATTGTTTATATGTTCATATATCGGATAAGTTATATTATAGTTTGCCAGGAAAAAAAGATAAATTAGCAAGAATGCAGGGTTTTAGAAATTTTGAAGAGTTACAGAATTATCTTCATAATAATTAAATTTGGATTATAGGACAAAACGTGTTGAAGGTTTAATCTCATTCAACAAACACTCTGTCATAATTATGTAAATCATTCTAAAGAGACTCTTTTCGAGTCTATTCTTCTCATTCATTTTTTGATATATTGCTGCAATGCTTTTATCGGTTGGCATACCCCTTATTATTTCAGACAAAGGAAGCGGTTCTGGAGAGTGCATATAGCACCACCAGTAAACCGCTTTTATTCTTCTTTCAATGACTTGTCTGTGACAGAATATAAGGTAGCACAGGAGAGTAAGAAGCTTGCTGATATAAAGCAGCAGAACAATGAGGAGCAGGAGAAAAAAACTAAACTTAGAAGCAATAATGCAAGCATATCATATCAGATTGCTACGCAGGAACAACGCCACAGCAGAAATTTGGATGTTATAGCTGCTGATGAGGACAGCCTGAATTCAGTGCATTTTATATTTTAGACAGTCTATGAAACAGACTTTTGATAATATTTTTCCAGTATGTATGAATATAATCGAATTTGTCTGTTTAGCTGTAATTTTGATATGTATACTTAGAAGTGTTTACTTGATTTATTTATCCTAAATGTACAGGGTATTAGGGGTGCCCCCTAACAAGACAAACTTTGTTTGGCATTTGTAATACAAATGCGTATCTTGCCCACGCTAATAGCGTGGCTATTGCATAGACTGTCTAAAATCATAGACTGTCTAAAATATAAGTGGTTCAAAAAAACAATTAAAAAAATATATGTAAATATATGTATATTTATATATATTTATAATGTTTTAAAAGAGGAATATATACAAATACATATATATTTATATATATAAATATATATGTATTTGTATATACAATATTAAAAAATATATATGAATATATATATACCTGTAATTGGAGTAAAAATATGTACCATTTAATGTGATTTTATTTTATGTAAGAATAAAATAAAACATTGCAATAGTGCCAAAAATTCTTAAATATTAGTGCATTTAAAAAAACAAAAAATTGAAAAATAAATATAGAATTATAACTATAATTTATATAAAAGATAAAAAGGAGATTAAGGATGAACGAAATTGATGGAAGAAAGTTAAAAGAATATATTTTAGATAACAATATTAAAATTGCTTTATCTGAAAAACAGAGTGATTTGATAATTGAACAGATGCATCAGGATGGTTTTAATTTGTATGTTAAGGATGGTAATTTGTACTTATCGTCAGTGGATCAAGAGGGATTTCATGATTCTGTCATTACAGCGGATATTTTAATTGATTTGGCTGCTAGATCTAATTATACAAAGTTAATGCATGCAAAAAGTCGTTTGGATGAAGGTCTTACTTCAATTACAGAGTTTTGCAAAAATTTAAAAAATGTTTGTAAATTAACTCAAAAGGAAAATATCTTAGATGGTGCATATTCTCAAACAGATAAGGCTATTAATTTGCAGCATTGTCTTAATGAAACTCATTTTGAAGCAAAAAGTAAGATAAGATAATTTTTTAGAAAGGGGTAAATTAATATATGAAATCTGGTGATAAGACAGAAACGATAGTTGTAAGAGTCACCCCAAAAATGAATGATTTTTTAATAGGTATAGCAAGTTCTTCTGGTAAGAGCAAATCCGAGATTTGTAGGAGACTGTTACAGTCTGCTATTTTGGGTAAAAATGTTAAGATTGAAAGTCAGGAAAGCTTCTTATTAAAAAAACGATTAGCATATGAGATAAATTCTATTGGAGTTAATATTAATCAGATTGTACATAATGTTAACTCTGAATACTACAGTGATTATGAAAAGAAAAAGCTTTTTGCCTTAATGCAAAAATTAACAAGTCTTTTTAGATTTTACGAAAATAAGGAGATTAATGAAAGTGAGTGATTAATTTATGATAACTGTAAAGAGTTATTTTAGCGGAGCCGGTGGAATGAATTTAGGAAGCTAATATTAATATTATTGATAGAGGTATACGGTTAATTAAGCATGGTAAGAATTGTTGAGGTGTTTTATGGCAATTTTTAGATTTATTAGTAGAATATATCCTAAGCCCGGTAATAGATATGGCTCTTTAGCAAGAAGTATCAATTATATATTGAATCCGGCAAAAACTAATGGTTGTAAATATACAGACTCACTTAATTGTTCTACTGATACTGCTTTGAGTGATATGATTGAGACAAAAGAATTCTATGGTAAAACATCATATAATAAAAGTGACAGGTTTGCATATCATTGTGAATTATCCTGGCATCCTGATGAAAAGATAGAATATGAAGAAGCTATTAGAATTACAAGAGAATTTTGCGAAGAGTATCTTCCTGGATATGAAGTAGTTTTAGGTGCTCACACAGATAAGGCTCATTGTCATGTACATATTATTTTTAATTCAGTTAATCAACAGACTGGAAAAAAATACAGATGCAATGATGGTGATGTCCCTAAAATTATTGGGCCTTTAGTTGATGATATTTGTAAAAGACATGGTTTTAAAACATTGTATGAAACAAATGGAGTGAGCTGGGAAGAAGTTGAAGAAGAGCGGAAAACTAAAAATTGTAGAAAACCTGTTATTCAATCTCAATCTTCAACTAAGCTGCATAGGCGGAATAATTATTATAATGAAAAGGAAATGGAATTCACTAAGCATGATATGGTTGCTGCAGATTTTGATAATGCAATTTTGGAAGTTAAAACATTACAGGAGTTCTATGATTTTATACAAAAGATGGGTTATATAATTACCAGACAAGGTTTCTCTAAAAAGAGAAATGAAAATTATTTTGCGGTTACTGGACGTGGATTAGACAGGTCTATAAGAAATTATAATTTAGGCTCAGAGTATTCTATTGATAATATTAAAAAAAGAATTGAAATGAAAGGAAAACCTTTGCCTGTTATTCCCATTGAAATTAATTGCAGATACATCATTCCCTTCAAATACTGGAAAGCTCCAAAGAAAAATTTAACTGATTTTGAGAAAAGACAATATTATAAATTGTATAAAGCAGGTATTAAGCCACAGGAATATTATCCAAGTTATCATGAAATACAAAAAGCTCTTAAGAAAATAAAAGATATTTCAGATGAGATTGATGTTATTGAGGATAACAATTTAAATGATGCAGAATTAATTGATAATTTTTATAAGGAAGTCAGTAATGATGTTAAGTCTCTTAAAGAAGAAAAAAAGAACTTTTATATTGAAAGAAAATCTTATATGCATTTACTTAATACTTATAAAAAGTTAAAAAAATGTGAGACAGGACATTTTCAATATATTAATGGAGATGTTTCATTTGAAAAGGCTCATATTGAATATTTGAAATGTCAGAGTGCCTTAAAGAAGTTTGGCTTTTCAGAAATAGAAATTGTCAAATTTCAGGAAACACTCAAATATAAATTGAAGGATATTAATAGGCAGCTCAGAGACTCACAAAATAAATTATCACTCGTATCTGAAATTAAAGATGATTATTCTGTTAAAGATCCGGAATACTCACAAGATAAATATAATAATATCCCTGTGTTTTATAGTTTAGATAAGAAAGTTACGGATAAAAAAGAAATGAGGTAAGGGAAAATTCTATAGAAATGTTATTATTCAGGCATTTTGATTTGTTGATTTTAGTCTGAAAAAGTTGCGTTTATAATAAAACTTTACACTATATAAATAATAATCAGATACAACTTCGTTAAACGTGAGTTTAACGAAGTGTTTTTGACGTAACCATTTTTATATGTTTTGATAATTTATTTTTATTAAAACTAACCATATTAATCTCCTCTATTCTATCTTATTTTCATTTGTATCATTATGACACATAACATTTTTTATAAAGATTTTCTATTAGTCCGACTTGAATTTCAATAAGCTGTAAAAATTGTAAATATAAGAAAGTCCAATAATCATATCGAAGCAGTTTTCTTCTTTTCACTGAACTGGATCAAGCATTGAATTATCAGTATTTATAATATATTTGATTTCATTATAATGATTAATCAGATATTCTTCGCTTATGCCTAATGTTTCAGATAAATACTTAGTATATACAATATAGTTACCTTCACTACTTGCTAACATATTGGTTTGATGATTAGATTTTATAATTATTTGTTAAAAAATATTTTTCAGATACAAGCAAATCAATGATTTTTTTCAGTATTTCAAAAAGAGATATGTGTCATAATGACACATATCTCCTGCTTACTATTTTATCTTTTTGATTAGCTTACTGTCATCGTACCATTTTATTGTGTTTTTGGTACAACCAGGTTTTGGAACATATACCGTTGATATTGAATTCCGATATCTGCATACTGTTTTAATTGTTTCTTCTGATAAATTAATTTGCATAAATTTTTCCTCCATACCCAAAAGGCAATAAATTGATTCTTTTATCCCCTTTAACACTTCTTTAATGTCAATATGTTCTTCTGCTTTCTTACTAACAATTAATAAGATTTTTATATTTCATATTTTATTTAATTAACTTCCATTTTCTTTAATATCTCAATATGTTTTTGTGCTGTTTTTAGACTAAAATGTTTTGCATATGTGTAATCTGTAACCCATTCATATTTTCCATTATAAATTTTAGATATATATAACCAAAATTTTCCATTTAATTTTCTTATTTCATACCCTCTATACGTTGGTATAAGTTCATATATTAATCCCATCTGTTTAACCTCCATCCGTTTATTTTCTACTAAAAAAGCAAGTAGTTTTGTTTGTTACTTGCTTTTATCTTCTTTGTTTAATTTCCGTTATTCCTTAATTGATATTTAAACCAATCTTTCCTCCATCAATTTCCCATGATGAAAAATCACACTCTAACAATTGATCTGGTATATCGTCAAGTGTTCCTCTGAAAACTTCCTCTTCCTTCTCATTATCCCATACATAACAATCATAATAATTATCAATCGCCATTTCCACAAAATCTTGTAAAGTTATATTCATAATAAATTTCTCCGTATTCTTTTATAATTTTCTTGATAAATCAATAGTTTTATTGACGTTTCAATTCCTCTAAAGCACCTTTCAGTTCTTTATTCATTCTTGTTACTTCTATTCCTTCGCCTTTATCCTGCTTATATAACTTATCGCCAATTAGCATATACTCTTTACTTCTAAAATGCATTCCACTTCTATCACCAAAATAATTTGTAATCTTATAATCAATAGCTATCCGATAAATCATTTTGGAAATAGGTTTTTCGCTATATTCTTCCGTTTCATATCCTTTAAGGATACTAATGCAAGTAGTATTTTTGTTGTAACATTTCTTATTCTCTACCTTTATTCTTGATTGTTCATCTGTATAAAACCATCTCATTTTGCCATCTGGCAATCTAAAACTTTTCCAATATGGTTGATTAAGTCTAATTACTTCTTCCATGATTTTTCCCTCCATAAAATACACGATTTATTTTTTCCGAGTAAGTACACTTACCTCATAATTAAAGTATATACCATAATGTGTAATTTGTCAATATGATGTTCTGAAAATAAGTAAGAAATTTTAGATTAAATCTTTTGATGTATTTTTTTTAATTGTAATAGTTTTGTGTCATAATGACACAAAAAAGGCAGCTATATTTTAAGCAATGTCATTAAATTAAACAATATCATGATAAAAACTAACTCTCCCAAAATTCTGAAAAGATAAAAGGGAGAATATTTGTAAGTTCTTTGAATGCATTGCTAATAGCTTCGGCGTAAGGAATACCTTGCTTCAAAGCGTCGTCTTTTCTATGGTAAAATGTCAATAATGTTTGAACAAAACCCTTTATTATTGCAATACTGCAAAAAAGTGTTAGAAAAAATATGATGCGTGCAAAGTAATTTTGAATTAACTGTATTATAGTAAAATTATAGAAATTTGAACAGAAAGGAATTAAAAAAATGATACTTAAATCAAAAGAAATTTTCGACAATCCTAAAAAAAAGATTTTATTTGATAAGATTGAATCATGTAGTCCAGAAATAGCATCAATAATTGTTACAACAAGCATTAGTGAAGATGTGTTGAGTTTTATCGCAGATAATCATATTAAATATGATTATATTATCAAAGATTTTCTTAAGGAAAATGCTTCGGTTGCCTGGTATCGTCTATATCTTGATTATATTAATAATGGAGATGCAAAAAGGGAAATTATTGAAGCGTTTAGGAATAAGATTGACGTTGAATATGTGAAGGAATATTTGCCGGAATGTTCTGACATTATTGAAATGGAAAAAAGAAGAAGTCATTTTAACAAATGGAAAGAAAGACAGGTAAATCAGGTGACAGAAATCGTTTCACATGAAACGTCTGAATCTAATAATAATGCCAATAAGCAAGAAAAAACTGTTGACAGCGATAATATAAACAGTCAATTTGATTCCGACAACAAAGCTGAGTCAATTGAGCTTATTGATAATGAAAAGCCCCCTTATATAACAACATTTATTGAGCAGCTTTTAGGCGTTGAACATGATATGAATTTTGATCAGGATAATATAGCTTCCGATAATGAGCTTTTTCAAAATTTGTTAAGTCTTGTCACAGATGCAATTAATACAAATAAAGAAAGAATTGCAACAATTATTAATCTTAGAAAAGCACTTAACACATACAAGGAGTATTCTATAAGTGTTGAGCTACAGTTTAAGCAGCTTAAAAGTGAGAATGAACAGTTAAGATATAAGTTAAAAAATGCTGTTTCACAGCTTGATGAATATAAGAAGAAAAATGATGTTGTAACACAGAAGTTCAATGAGATCTGTAAGCTTCAATTGTCTGGAGCAAACTTACTTGAAGGATAATTAATGTACAATATCATATATTCTTTTTTAGCATTAATAACATTATTTTCACTTATTTTCTTCATTAAAAGAGTTGATGAGGAAAATAATCTGCCAGAGAGATTAAATCTTATAATTATAGTTTTTACTTTTATTTTAGGCGGTCTTAATGGTGTTTTTGGTACAAAAGCATGGTTAATGACAGTTTTTCTTTCTTTTTTAATTGTAGAAGCATATACGGATTATCATACCATGCAGCTATATCTATGCTTTAGTATTGCAGTTGGGTTAGTTGGCTATGTGTATTTATTTATATCAGTGCCTTTATATACAGGAATAATATTTAATTTTATTATTTTTTTCTTGATTGTTTTTATTAGCAAGGTGGTAAAAGCAATAAACTGGGGTGATGTAGTATTGTTACTGGCAGTAAGTCCATATATAACTTTTGTTTTTGGTGAGGACTTAATATTCTTAATAGGATTTTATGTATTTACTATGTTTTTAGGGTTGGTTATTAATGTTAAAGATATTTTCTTAAAAAAGAAACAGTATATACCTTACGCTGTTCCAGTCTGTATAGGATATTGCTGTCTTTTAATATTAAAAATGAAAGGGGTAATCTGAGTGCATATTAAAAAAGAAAACTTAGAATCTTCAAGTGTTTACAAGGAACAACTTAATAAACTGCTTACATCAGAAGACAGATGCAGACAGATTGTAGGTGCTTATATTCAGGATGCTATTTTTAATCATGACGGATTTATTAAAGATGATGTATTAGAGTATATTTCTTCTGCAAATTTTGGAGGTAAGGAAAATGTTAATATTGTTATATTTTTCTTAAGCAAGCCAGCTTATGTAGATATCAGATGGCTTGAATTAATTGTAAAGACGGTTAATTCAAAAAACAAAGATGATATTATAAATTTTCTTAATGAAATTCAGGGCGCATATTCTAGTGGAATCCCTGTAGAAACAGTTGAAAAGTGTCTTGATAATGCGGAAGATCCACATGCAATGGCTGTTGCATTGGAAAACAATACTTCTGACGGAGCATACGCTAAGATGCTGGAATCTTTATCTGCGGTAACAAATGTTATTGAGAAGATAGAATTTGACAGACATTCACAGTCTCAGGAATATGGCTATATTGAAGATGTAATTAATGATCTAAAAGAACAGATAAAAGAAAAAGATTCATTGTTGGAAAAGAAAAGTTCAGAAATTGAAGAGCTTAAAGACAGGCTTAATTCCAAGTCAGATGTTGATACTGATAACTTAAGTAAGTTAAAAGAAGATAAAGAATTCTATGAAAAAAAATATAGGGAAATAAGAACTGAGCTTAATGATGCAAAAAATGAAAATGGCAGGCTTGAAATCAAGATAATGCAGTTGGAAAAAAAGATTAGTGACGGTTTACCTGAACAGCAACCGACTGTTGTTAAGGTTGATAATGAGGAATTGCTTAATAAAGTTAATACTCTTATTGAGCAGACTGCAAAGTTTGAACAATTAACGGAGGATATATCAGCAATTAAAGAATCAACATATGGTATTAAGTATGAATTCAATAATATTAACGAAGGTTTAAAAACGCTTGATGATAGTATTACTAATATTATTAGTAATGAGCTTAATAAGGTATCACAGGACATTAAGAATGACATTGAAAAAAAGATAGAAGATATTATTGTCGGCACTGATAATACTGACAGCATAGTAAGTGTTCAACCTCCTAATAATGAAACAGTGAGTGAACCTGTTATTAAGGTCTCTGATGAAATATCGGAAAGCGAAAAAGAGTATGTTGGTTATGCAGAGCCAGAATATCCTTTTGATGAAGTTAATTCTGAATCTTCTGTGAATGATGTTAGTGATAATGGGACAGATTCCGCAGAGCCAGAATCAGCGAGTGAGATAGAAATTGATATTCCTGATATATATGAAGAACAGAAACTTATTTCAGATGTAAGGGTTACAGACAGCTCTTCCGAGTTACAAAGCGGTGTAACTGTAAGTGAGATTAATACTGTTACAGAAGATAAGAAAGATTTTTTCACTTCTTTAAAAACTCAGTTTGTTATTCGTAAGCAGGTTAAGGCTTTTTCTAAGATTAAGGATGTCAGTAAAAAAAAGCAGCTTATTTTAGAAAAAGCAATGGAAAATCATATTGATAAAGAAATTATCCGAACTATTAAGGAAATATTCGATAGCAAGGTTGTTTCTCTTAACTATGTGTACAAGCTGGTTCTTAATAAAGAAACTTCATTGGAAGATGTCATATTTTTGAAGGAATATTGCACTGCAAGTTAGGGGGGATTTAAATGGCTGATATAAAAGAAAGAACAAAGCAGTTGATTGACAATGTTTTCATTGGTGAGTTTTTAAAACAAAATTTCAACTATGATGAAAAGTATTTGGGTATAAGATATATGCTTTTTTATTCTGATAATCTTCCTGTAACTCTCTTACCAAAAGTAAGGGAATTACCTGCGGAAGTAGAGAGTGATTTATCCATACAAGGGGGATTCAGAAGGCTGTTAGTAAATCTTATATTAACAGATTATTCACTTAGAGATGATGTAAATCATCTTAGGAAATTAAGGAGGGTATAAGATGAATGATGAGATACAGGCTGTACAGGTAACACTTCAGGGGGTTCAGATGGGGGCGGAACTTTCGGGAAAAGCTCTTGTTATGCTAAAGAATATGATGGTGTGCATTGGCTCCAATTTGGTTAAGTTTATTGAATATGAAAAAAATAAAAAACTCAATAACATGAAAGGTGTCGTTGACAAAGATAAACTGTATAAGCTTACGAATGATTTTGAATATTTCAAAATTCGAGATGAACATTTAGAGTATTTTAAAAATCAGTGTAAAAAATATCATGTTCCGGTAGCGGAAATGGATAAATATGCCAGACAGGATAAGGACTATACATATTTCATGTTTCCGAGAAATTCTGCACCAACAATTGCACAGATTCAGGAAGTATTAAAGCAGCATATTATTGATGATTGCTGGAAGAAAAATGTTTCTTTTGATGAAAAAAAATTCTTTTCGGATAATAGTGTGACAACAGCAAGTCAGTATGCACATGCAATAGGTGCTGACAGTTCAGACTTTATTAAGGAAAATAAAGACAAGCTTGATATGAATCTTCTTAATTCTTCTGCATCCTGGAATGAAAAGAAGGAGGTGCTAGAAGAGAAAAAAAAAGAATTAGCTGATGCTATTAATTCTAACAGCATTCAGAATAAGATTAACAGTGCAAAATATGAGCAATTAACCTTTAAAGCTGAAGATGTTTTGTCTGGAAAGGATCAGCAGCATCAGAATATTAAAGTATCTCAGGACTATTCAGTTGAGATACCTACAAATCTTGCAAGAAAAGTCAATGCAGATAGTACTATTACAGTTGCTCTAAAAAAAGATATGGATATTAATTTAGTTGCTAATAGAGACAAATCAATAAAGATCATTAAGCCATCTGAAATAAAATCTTATAAAAATGGTCTTAACAAGACAGAAAATAAGAATAAAGCTAAAGCAAAGACAGAGAATCAGACTCATCAAAAGAAAGTCCAGAAAATAAAGTAATGGGAGGAGAATATGAGTAAAAATAATGATTCATTTTTTAATATAAATGTCCCATTAACAATAATATGCTTAGTTCTGCCAATTGCTGCCGGGTATTACCTGGCAGCTTTACTTTCAACGTCAGAACCAAATTCTATTGAAACCTTGCTTCAAAGGGGTAATATTATTGTTAATAATCCTTTAGGTTGGTATTTTAACAAGCTTACAATTCCTATGATTCTTTTTTCTTTAGTAGTATATGGAGTGACAGTTATTGTAATTGGATGTATGCATAAACCCACAAGATATGGAGAGGAACATGGATCTTCACATTTTATATCTCCATTTCAGGTTAGTAAAGAGCTTGCAGATAACCATAATAGTATTGAGGATCCTATGAATATTGTTGTATACAAGTATAAAAAACTGAGATTTTTTAAATCACTTATATATAAGTGGAAATATAGAAAAGCGGATTAGAGTTAAAAATTAGGTACGTTAAAAGGAGGAATAGAGAATGAAACCACAGATTGTTAATACAAGAAATTGTATGTTAAGTCAGAATATTCATATGTCTTTAGATACTCAAAAGACTGACAGAAATAGTAATATTCTTATAGCAGGTGGTTCTGGATGCGGTAAATCATTTAAATTTGCTAAACCTAATATTTTACAGATGTTTGGTTCTTACATTATTACAGATCCTAAGGGAGAACTTTGCCGTGATACTGCAGGTTTCTTACATGAGAATGGATATAATGTTAGAGTTTTGAATTTGATTGAATTTAAAAAGAGTAGCCATTATAACCCTTTTAACTATATTCGCAGTGATACGGATGTGATTAAGCTTATTGGACAGCTTATTTCCAATACAACACCAAAGGGAGCTTCCTCTGGAGATCCATTTTGGGAAAAAGCAGAAGGCCTTTTCTTACAGTCATTATTTCAGTATGTGTGGAGAGAAGGTGTTGAGGATGACAATGGGGTGATTCAGCATAATATAGGTGCAGTTCTCCAGCTGCTTCAAGAAGCGGAATTTAAGGAAGATGCAAGAGGACAAAAGTTAGATTCCAAGTTGGATAAGAGAATGAGTATATTGGAGCAAGAAAATAAAAATCATCCGGCTGTTATTCAGTACAACAAAGTCATGAGAGGTGCTGCTGATACAGTCCGTTCTATTATTATTTCTGCAAACTCAAGATTAGCGCCTATCCAGTCGCCAGAAATAATAGAACTTTTATCTGAAGACGAATTTGATATTCCAAGAATTGGTACACAGAAAACTGTTATCTATTGTATTATCCCAGATAGTGATAAAACTTATAATTTTTTAGTTGGATTATTTTATTCTCAGACCTTCAATCAGTTGTACTATACGGCTGATTTTGTGTATGATGGCCTATTACCTGTCCATGTAACATTTTTGTTAGACGAGTTTGCAAATGTCGCATTGCCTGACGATTTTTGCTCATTATTATCTACAATGCGTTCTCGTAATATAAGTTCTATTATTATTATTCAAAATTTTGGTCAGTTGAATGCTTTATTTAAAGATAATAAAGACAATATTGAGGGTAACTGTGATACTTTTATTTTCTTAGGTGGAAATGAAAGCTCTACACATGAGAAGGTAAGTAAATCTATGGGTAAACAGACAATTTATAAAAAGTCAAATTCTATAAGCCGGGGTAAGAATGGTTCATCAAGTTCCTCAGAGGATACTTTGGGTAGAGAATTAATGATGTCTGATGAAGTAAGAAAATTAAAAAGAAATGAATGTATTGTCCTTATTAATGGTTTTGATGCTGTTAAAGACAAAAAGATAAGAACATGGGAACATCCTTTATATGATCAGATGGTTACAGCAAGTAAAAGTTATTCTTTTGATGCCAGAATTGACAGGGCAAAAAATAAAGGTTTACAAATTGTAGATAAAAATGGTACTGCTGTTAAATTTCTTGAAAATAGTGTGTTAAAACATTTAATTGCAATGGATAATCAGGATATAAAGGAATATCAAACTGAAAAGTATGTTGCAGAAGTATTGGGTACAGAGATTCCAGATGAGCCTAAGAAAAGAGTAATCCAGCTTACATTTGATGAACTCATGGCTATAGATCTTGAGCAATTTTCAGAAGATAATTTCCAGGAGGAGTTTATTAATTTTGTTTTTGATGATCAGGTTGAAAAGAATGATAAGGCCTTAATTGAAAAGCAGGAACAGTTAAAAGAAGAATATTATCATGAAAATATTAATGTTAAGGAAGAGCTTGGCTCAAAAGAAGAAACCCAGATTTATCTGAGATTAAAAAATGAAGGTTTTTTTGCTTCACAGATAAGACTTATTCTTCCACTTGCTTCTTTGTATTCTGAAGATAAAATTCTTGCATATTTTTCTGCAGATATGTCAGAAGATGATATCAGAGATTGTGTAGATTTGTTACAAATTTAAATTTGCATAAGTGCAAAAAAAAAAATAACATTGTTGTATTCGTGTAAAGGATTATTACAAAATTTGTATTAGAATTTTTATATCAAAAAGAAAGGAGATTTTAGAGATATGAAGTCTAATAAAATTTTAAATTTAAAAAATGGAGCAGCTACAGTTTTAGGAGCTACAACAATGATTGTTACTAATTGTATGTCGGCTTTTGCTGGTACAAGTACAGGTGTACCAGAGGTCGATAAGGGTTTGAATATCATTAAGGGCTTATGTATTGGTGTTTGTGCTGCAGTTGGTGTTGTTGGATTGGTTAAGGGGGGAATTGATTTATCTTCTGGAATTTCTCAAAGAGATCAGTCTGGTGTTGTTAACGGCTCATTAGAGTTAGCTGGTGGTTTAGTTATGGCTGCAATAGGTACAATTATTGGCCTTTTTGGATTTTAAGGAGGTTCTTTGATTGGGAAAATTATTAGCGTCTTTAGGAGATTTTATTCAAAAGTTTTTTTGCGAAAATTTTTTTGATCCAATTATTTATTGGGCATTGGGTTCGACATCTGATAGTAAAGGTATGGTTGACGTTGTTTATTCTGGTCTAATGGGAAAATCAAAAGAGTTTCTTTTAATGTCTCCTATGAGCTGGGCAAGTGGTTCTGGATGGTCTTTTATAAATACGGTTTCCTCCTCGTTTATTTCAGTTGGCGCAGCACTTGTAATGATTTTTTGGTTGATAGGAATATGTACAGATAGTCTTGATATCAGAAGTAATTTTAGACTTGAAGTATCCTTAAAGCAGCTTGCTAAATTAGTTGTAAGTGAATTTCTTGTTACTCAGAGCATTACTATTGTATCTTCTCTTTTTGGTCTTGTTAATGCTTTATGTGGAAATTTTAATTCCAGCTTTAGTATAAAAGTTTCAGCAGATCTTTATAAATGTGTAGCGGAGGAAAAGCTTGGCCAGAATATTATTCTTGTATTATTAAGTCTGGTTTTACTGGTCATGACAGTTTTGGCTGCCGGAAGTATTTTGTATCTTTCAATAGTAAGAATATTTAAGGTTCTTATGATTGTACCGTATTCTGCTATTGCGACAAGTACAGTAGCAAGTTCTCATTCAGTTTCATCAACAACTGTTTCTTACTGGAAATATACTCTGGCAACTATATTAGAAGCGTCTACCATGTTGCTGGCGGTTAATCTGTCGGGATATCTTGTAAGTGGTAACGGAACTATACTGGATGGGGTTATTAAGACATCTGGTTCATTTCAAAATGCCTGTGGTTGGATTATAAGTACAATTATTATCTTAGCTGTTACAATGGGTGCAGTTAGGGAAGCAGGACAAGTTACTCACAGAGTAATTGGTGCATAAAATTTAGGTTTGTGTCATAATGACACAAATCTGGAAGGGAAAGTTTAGAATGTGTTATGTAAAAGGATATGTAGTCGATAAGCCTACAATTTCTATGCTGACTGTTTCTTATTCTTGTAATGAATTATGCAGATTTTTTCTTGTAAAAGAATCTAAGAATCAGTTGTTCCCTGACATATATCCAATAGTGTGTTTTGGAAAGCTGGCATCTGAAGTAATGAAAAACATTGAACCTAATGATTGCCTAAAGATCAAGGGAACGCTTAAAGACTATAATTACAAAGATTACAATTTTACTTCTCATTATACGAAGGTTTTCATTGCGGAATCTTTTGAAAAAATTGATGGCAATGAAATTACTTATTCAGATGAAGAAAGAGTGTATGAATCCTTAGTAAAAAATGATATTACAGTTGTTGATATCACAAAGTATGAAAAGTATGAAAAAATGCTTAATGATATGAAGAGTAAGGAAGTGAAGGTTGATGATTAGTGTAAAGACTAATCGTAATATTGAGGATTTTAAAAGTGATGTTGCAGGTGGATTTGATTTAAAAGAAACAGTTTGTATAGGCGGCTGTGTATTTGTATATGCTGGAATTATGCTAGTGCTTATGCTGGCTACACCTGTACCAAAAGTATTATGTCCTTATATTCCTATTCCGTTTGTAGCATACCCTATCATGAGGGTGTTTTTTAAGAAAAACGGTATGAATATCAGGGATTATAAAGAAAAAACAAAAAAGTTCAAAGAGGGTAGAATATTAACATATAAGTCTACTGAGAATCCTGCTAATTATAACAATTTTGTTAAAAAAGCAGAAGAGTTATCTGATGAAGATTTATTTGATAAGACTTTAAAAAACATTAAAAAAATCGGAATTATTGCTGGAGTTGTTATTTTTGTAATAATTGTTGCAATTATTGTTCTGAAATTTGTTTTATAGGAGGTGTTGTAAGTGGGTTTTTTCACTAAGGAATCTGTTGAATCAATAAATGATAAGCCGAATTTAAAAACAACCCCTATAGTAAAAGATATTAAAGAAAAAAATAACATTATAGAAAGTAATACTGAATTAAATGCAAAGATATTTAATTCATGTATAGATTATTTTACCAAAGAACAGAGTGTACTTGTTAATAGGTTGAATGAATCCTTAAGTGATGAAAAATACATGGAAATTAAGAATAAGATTCTTAATATTGCTAAGACCTATTTTAAAAATCATTGCAGTGATTCCAAAAGTGTTGATATGTTGATGGACAGATTTTCAACATATATGTTTGGCTATTATGTACTTGAACCATTGCTTCAGGATGAGGAACTTTCTGATATTAAAGTATACAGTTGGGATAATATCCGAGTTAAGCGTTTAGGAAAAAGAGAAGGAACGGGGCTTTCTTTTTTAAGTGAGGAAGATTATCGAAGATTTACCAGAATGGTTTGTGCCAGAAATAAGATTCCTATCAATAATATTAATGCTTATCCTAAGTTTTCTGATACAATTAACAATCCATTATTCAGGTTAAGAATTAATTTGTCTGATGCGATTCTTAATGAAAATAATCAGACTACTTTTCATATAAGACTGGAACCAAAAAAAAAGGTTACATTCGATAAACTTGTTGAAAGAAAATATATGACAGAAACCCAGAAGAATTATCTGATAAAAAAATGGGTAGATGAAGAAGCGGGAATGTTATTTGTTGGACCTAATGCTTCAGGTAAAACTACTGGTGTTAATGCAATGATTGAATATACACCACATGGCAAATCAATTTTGGCTATTCAGGAGACAGATGAATTATTTATTGATGGACATCCAGAATTTCTTTCGAGACATACAATAGAAGATAATGGAGAAAGCCATATCAGGTATGGTTTAAAAGAACATGCTAAGCAGGCATTAATGGATGACTGGGATGTTTTTGCGTTAGGAGAAATTAAGTCCGGTGACGATGCAGCTAGCTTTCCGTCCATTGCTGCTACTGGTTCTCAGATTATTTCGACTTCACACGGGGATAATGAGCTGGAGGGATTATATAAGATTGGAGATTATATCAAACAGGCTGCTGATTATGACATAGATCAGTGTATTAGATTTTTACTTGGGTTTAAAGTTGTATGTTTTGTAAAGGAATATCAGATTAAGAGTATTTCGGAAGTGCAGGGATGGGATTATCAAAACAACTGTCTAAAAGTAGTCAAGCTGGATGAAAACTGTAATCCTGTTTTTAATAATAATATAGATAACAGCAGTTTAAATAAATTTTTCTTTAAGCTGTAACTGAAGGGAGGTTAAGATGATTTGCATTTGTTATTCTGTGATTTTTGTATGCTTAGTTGGATTAAGTTATCTGCTTGTTAGTGTAATAAAAAAGAAAAATGTATTTAATGTTGTTGCGGAGCGGTTAAAGCTAAGTACAAGCAGAGCTTCTAAAGAAAGGATTAGAAATACTGAGGAATTATACAACCAGATAGGCAATGAAGATAAGGTGAGTTTTTTTACAAAGCTTGATATTACGATTAACTTAAGTAGTCTGAAAAGAAAAATTTCTTTTATTAATACAGAGCTTGTATTGTTATTTGTAGCTGTTTTAACTTTAGTAGTTGGTTTTGTTACTGGCTTGTTTTCTCACAATTTTGCTTTTATATTACTTGCCTGTGTAGTTACAATATTTATATTTTACAGTATTTTTTTTGCTGTATCTGATAAGCAGATAAAAACAATAGATGATAATATATTGCAATTTGCAAATTTATTGCACAGCTATTCAAATATGAATGGTGATTTAATTTCTGTTTTTGAGTCTGTTGCTCCACAGCTGGAAGAACCTTTAAAAAGTGCGGTAAATACATGTGTGGCAGAATCAAGAGTAGATGGAAATGTTTCGGCTGCTATCGGAAGGTTGTCACTTAAGATGAGACATAGAAAATTAACGGAGCTGTTACAGGCTTTGGAAGCCGGAAGTAAAAATAATGCTAATTACAGATCAATCATTGGAAGATGTTATGATTCTATTAGTATTTACAAGGGTGAAAAAGCTATTCGTAGGGCAACTGCTAATGGTGCCAGACTAAATATTCTGCTTATGCTTTTTATCTTTATTTTATGTATTTTAGCTCTGGTATATTTTCTTGAAATTCCATTTAAGGTGTTGTTTTTTAGTGACAAAATTGGAAATTTAATGTTTGTATTTTGTTGTATGATTTTTATCTATGTTGCATGGAAATTTGTTACTCTTGGAAGTAAATAATTAGGAGGGGGGTGAAATCTTGAGTTTGATACTGACAATATTTATAGGAATTGTTATATTGGCAATTTCAATTTTAATAGGATTATTAGTTTATTTTAAAGCATCTGATAATTCCATGAATAGAGTTCTGCAAGCTAAAAAAGAATTGTATGGAGATAGCAAGGCAAAGATTAAACGCCTTATTAAACTTAATTCTAAGGGTTACAACAGGTTACAGATATATCTTAGTAAAATAGGAGCTAATTATCTTTTTAAAAGAGTTTTAGATCCGGTTGAATATGTTTTATTTAATATTGGGCTTGCAATTGTTTTGGGAATATTAGGATATATGTTTTTTGGAGTTGTAGGGTTATTAGCTGGTAGCATGATTGGTTTTTTCCTTTTAAAAGTATTGCTAGAGATTAATAACAGAAAAGATAATGATCGCATAGTTGAAGATCTACAATCTATTTATGAAAATATTAAAATTAATACAGAATCAGGAGTGTTTCTTACAGAAGCATTGAATTCATGTTATAAGGTCGCAGCTTGTAGCAGACTGAAAAAGGCTTTGCATGAGATGGTAACAGATATTTCAGTAAAGCAGAACATTATGGATGCCATTGAAAATTTCAAGTTGAAATTCAGTAATGTTCACATTGATACATTTTGTACTGTATTGCGACAGAGTTACGAAACGGGAGATATAATGACAGCACTTTCCAGTGTATCTCAGCAATTAATAAGTATTCAGAAAGCAGTTGAAATTAAACATAAACAGAAGCTTGAGAATGATATTATGAAGGTTATGTTAATAATTTTAGTTGCGATTATGGTAATTATTTTATATGCAGTTGTTGTTGAGTATTCAATAGCAATTTCATCATATTAATTTATTTTAAAGAAAAGGAGAATATAGTTATGAAAAATTTTAAAGAAAGTTTTAAGGGATTCGCAAAAATTAAGCAGAAGGGTGATGAATTTATTGGAAAAGCAATTCTTATTGTTCTTGCTCTTATAATTGGTGGAATTATGATTGCAACATTAAAGCCACAGTTTCAGGGTTTCATGGAAAAGACTGGTACAAAGATGAATTCATTCTTTGAAGATGCTAGTGTTGGTGGCTAATAATTTATGATTATTATAGGGTGGAAAATGAAGAATACAATGAGAAAATTTTTTAGAATAAAGTCTGAAGGTGATCAGTTCGTTGAAGCTTCAATATGTATATTAGCTACCCTTATATGTTCTGTATGTATAATGCTCTGTTTTTCTGTCTGGATGACACAGTATTCAACAAATGATTCACTGAATTTAATTCAGATTTCATATATAAAGAAAATGGAAACAACAGGGTATTTATCTAATGAGGATGAGGTATCTTTAAAAAAAGAGTTAGCTGATGCCGGAATTCAGAATGTTTCACTTAGTGGGACAACCTTTACTAAGCAAGCTTATGGTGAACCCATTGAGTTAGTTATTGAAGGCGAGGTTAATCTTTCTAACTCAGGTGTAAAGAATTTTAAACATTTTGCAGGTACTGTGGAATTTCTTCAAAAGAAATTGAAGATAGAGAGGTTTGGTAAATTTACATATAACAAAAAAGTCACTGGTACTAGCAAATATTAAGGGGAGAGCATATGTTGCTTTTAAAGAAAAAAAACAATGGTTCCATTCAGTACGGTATTTTTACATTAATTATAATGTTTGCATTGATTTCATTTTCTCTTGTAATGTTGTATGAAAGACAGACAAAGAGTGTTAAATATCAGTGCGATAATAATGTAATAGCTGCTTCTCTTGCAGCAAATAAGATTGATATATATAGTTATGCAACTAATGAATATATCCTGATGGATACAGGTGTTAAGGATGGAACTGTTCAGTATGGTCAGGTTAATGGAACATTAACTGAACAGTTTCGGAATGCATGTTTTAAAGCCTATGATACTGCTTTAGACAGCTTTACATCAGCATTGAAAACCAATATGAGTTTGGATAATGATTTACATTCTATAAAAAGTGGGCAAATTCAAGCGGTAAAAATTGTTGATTTTAGAATATATAATGTGATTGATGATACTGTCTTTGAGATTAATAAAACTGACTCAGGTTATTCAATTGAATCACATCTTAATACACTTAATAATTACAGATGTCCTTCAGGAGATATTATTGAAGCTTCTGGTTTGTATGTCAAGGTTGAGATCCAGATAGATAATACTTTAAAAAAAGGAACTTCAAAATTTTATCTGACTTCATATGTTGATTCAAAGGAAATTTAGAAATTTAGGAGGGTAGAAATGAAAGGTAAAATCAAAACTATTTCACTTGCGGTATGTTTTGCTATAGTTGCCTTTGTAGCTCTTGTATATATTAACAGCAGGGTTATAGGCAGGAATGATTCAGTTGAAACTGTTGTCGCAATGAAAAATATTGCTCATAATACAGAAATTACTAAGCAGAATATCAATGATTATTTCAAGATTGAAAAGGTTAGTTCTGATCTGGTGACGGATAAAACTTTGAAATCACTAGATGGTCTTGTAGGTAAATATGTATCATCAGATATTATATATGAAAAAGCTCTGGTTAATTCTCAGATGTTCAGTTCAAAGAAAGATATTGTTGAGAATTTCAATAATCCTGTCAGAATGTCTTTTAGTGTAGGTTCTTTTTCAGATGCAGTATGTGGACGCATTCGATCTGGTGACATCGTAGATATTTATTGTGTGAGTTCTTTAAAAAGTCAGAATATTTTGAAAAATGCATATGTAGAAAATGTGTATGATTCATCTGGAATCAAAATTGAAAACTGGAATTCAACAACTTCGGCTACTGCATTTACTGTTATCATTGAGGGTGGGGAAGAAAATAAGCTGCTTGAAATGATTAAAAATAGTAAAGTTGTTCTTACCAAGGTTAAATAAAATTAGTATAAAATGTAAAATAATTTAACATTAAATAGAAAGGCTTCGTGTTGAAGTCTTTTTTTATTTAGAAAAATTTTTAAAAATATGCAAAAAAGTATTGACAAATTACACAATAGATGTATATTATAATTAATAGGGAGGTAATCAAGTTATGGTAACAACTGGAGAAAAGAATAACTAAAGAGATAAAAAGTGATTTAGAGGAACTAAGGAGGTATGCATGATGGCTAAAAACTGTATAAATTGTAAACATTTATTTAAAGATGATTCAACGGGTGCTTTAGAATGTTGGTAACATGGCACAAGAATAATTTGATAAATACTATATAGGATTATCCTTATTGGCAAGAAGATAGTTGATTTTATTTGCAATACTGCAAAAAAACAAAATAATCGTTGCAGTAATTTGATGAAAAGTATTGTCGAAAATAGTATCATTAAAGCGTGAATTCCACTATAATTGATTGGAGGTATGCGCTATCAAAAAGAAAGTTGAGAATTAATTTTATGATTAAGAAAAATTTAATTAAAAAAGCTATGACATTACCTTTAGTACTGGCAATGTCAATATCAATGAGTGCATGTTCAGCATGTAATAATAAAAATAATGAAACAAATAAAGAAGTAGCCGAGGTAACAATCGAAGCTACAACAGAGCAGGTTACGGAGG
>ENA-ORUW01000294-ORUW01000294.1-human-gut-metagenome-genome-assembly--contig:-NODE-294-length-56670-cov-5.623951_pt1 | contig 56670 bp, 53 predicted proteins | sample MGYA00242088_ERZ509227 | MGnify/ENA primary metagenome ERZ509227 (study PRJEB26280, sample SAMEA2338816) | human gut metagenome | biome: human gut; feature: human-associated habitat; material: faeces... | reverse complement strand
GGAGATTTTTCTGTATGTATTTGGACAGGATAATCAATGTAACCGCTACGATAATCAGTAAGATTCCTAAAGCGAGGTGAGGGGTGAAAGGCTCTCCAAAGACTAAAACACCTACGCAGACGGCTGTCACGGGTTCTGTTGCTCCCAGTACGGAAGTTAGGGTGGAACCGATATGGTGTACGGCTTGTACCAATGTAATGTTAGATACTACGGTTGGCAAGAAGGCTAATAAGACGAGGTTAATAAAAGAGGGCAGGTCTGGAATGGGTTGGATTCCTGTTCCTGCCTGTGCTTTTATGAAAAATAAAGAGGTACTGACGATAAATACATAGAACGTAAGTTTTCGTCCCGGCATATCATGTACCCTCGATTTATTGACGGTGACGATATAGAGGGCATAAGCGACGGCGGAAAGTAATACGATGATTACGCCTAGCCCGTTTAATCGCATCTCTCCTCCATCAATGGATAGACGGGCTACTCCACAAATAGCGAGCCCGATCGCCAAGAGCGTAATCCATGATGTTTTTTCTTTGAATACAAACAGCATGAATAGGGTTACGAATATCGGATAGGTGAAATGTAGAGTCGTGGCGATTCCCGCCGCCCTAAAATTATAGCCCCAAAACAGGAACATTGCCGAGCCTGTATAAAAAGCACCCAATAAAATCAATATCGGTAGGTTTCGCATCTCTGTTCTGAAAGATTCCTTTTTTGCTAGAAGCATACCCGATAAGGCGATGGCCGCGAATAAGAAACGATAGAACAATATCGAATCAAACCGCATACCCTTCTCCATAAGAGGCAATGTAAACAAAGGGATTAAACCGAATGTAACAGAAGTCGCTATTCCATAAGCGAAACCTTTTAGATTATTATTCATATTATACTTTTTGATAAAATGACCGCAAACATACAAAAAAGTCTTGAAATAACATGGGGTTAAAATGCCCCTGCTACTTTTGTGGCATTATATGCTAAATGTATAAAGAGAAGGAATCGCTCTCTTACTAATAATGTAAATAAGAACTTTCATCAATGTGAAATATCCTCTATCGTCGGATTATGGCAAGTCATACCTCCATCAGAGATGATAGTCTGTCCGGAAATGTAACGGGTTAAATTGATGACGCCAGCTTTGCTCATACCATAAAGAGTTCCCCGGAAATCTCCTGTCAATCCTCCAATGGAGGCTACGTTTACGATGCTTCCTTTTCCTTTTGCGGTCATTGAAGGTAAGGCGGCACGTAGGGTCGCTAAGATGCCAATGCCGCTTGCTCCGCCGGAAACAGGCATAATGCAATCCAGTATCACGACAGCAGCCATATAAAAAACAAAACCAAACGCCATTATCATGAGGATTTTATCTTTTTTTAAGGCCGCAAAAATATCCTCAAATGTTTTTTTCACGCGAGGAATATAAACAGGTCTGCCTTTTTTCAGCCACAAACAAATTGATATTGTAAGGAAAAATATATTTAAAACAAGCACGCCGGTTTTGCTTATGGCATTAAATAAAGACAAAAGCTCAAAAGTCAGCACTACTTGAGCAAACATTGTAATCAAGGTATACAAAAAACCTGAAGGTCCACAGGGTTTGTGATTTTTGTCTTTTGTACAAAAAACAGAAGCACACAAATAAGATGAAACAAATACCATTAAAAGAGATATAAAAAATAACATATTCCACTGCTCCATAATCTTTTTATTAAAATTATATCCCAAATAATAAACATGTTTATACAGGCGGGTAATTTTAAAAACCGGAACAATTGAATAATATAAAACTGTGCATATTCCACTCTCACTCGTAAACTGTTTACTTTATGGCTGCTTTTAACAATAAAAGCGGCTTTTTATTTTATTTTTTTTAATTGGAATTATCCACATAAAGCCTTTTGTCATTAATCAATTTATCAACATTTAAAATGTTGTAAACCTGATTGTCAATAAATGCCTCTGCCTGAATAAACATATTATCTAAAGCCATATCATTTTTTACTTCCATAGACTCTTTTGCAATATTGATAATATTAACAATATCATCTACAAGCAGCGCAAGCTTGAGCTCGGAAGATTCGAGCACAATAATTTTTTTGTCAGATAAATCATCATGGTGTATTTCAGATTCCTTATCTTCCAGTCCTATAAATTTTTTTAAATCCATTACAGTATAAAAGTTGCCTTTGTGGTTAATTATGCCGTTTATATAAACTGGGGTATAGGGAATTTTTGTAACGGGGTAATTTTTAACATTAATAAGCTCTTTGACAAAAAGAGAATAAACACAATAAGTATGATTGTTGAGATGAAAAACAATATACTGATCTTTGCCGTACACAGCTGCATCCAGAGTCATTACAGGGATTTTTGCTATATCATTGCGTCTTTTTTGCAGTACACACAATGCTTCCTCATCTTGTGGGAAAAGCTCGGAGTAATTCGTTGTATTCTCTTCAAAATGGGCTTTTTTAATGGTTTCTTCAAGAACATCCAAATCAATTATATTAACAACTTCGTCATTAAGTTTGTAAAAAGTACGTGCAATATTATTGAAGCTTTCGCCCATAACTCTTTGTATTTTTGAAGGATGTGCCGTAAAAAAGTCTGTGACCTCATCAACAATAATTGCAATCAAAGACTCGCTTCCTTTAATAATTATTATCTTATTAGACAGCTCATATTTTTTTTGTGTGAGCGAAAAAACCTTTCTTATATCAATAACATTTATGAACATATCGTTATAATTGAGAATACCCACAATATATTCAGGCAGCTTTTGAGGTTCGTTAATCAAAGGCAGTGTAGTAACTTCCAGCACGTTTTTTGCATTGAGGGCATATGTTTTGTTATCAAGCACAAAACATAAATGCAGATTGTCAGGGTCTTCTATTGTCAGCAAAGGAGTTTTAAATTCCATATAATTGTACTATTTCCTGTATCTGATACTTGGCGCAAATGCAAATTTGTAATAAAATAATTATATTGCATTTTCACCAAAAATAACAAGAGTTTATACAAGGAATTAAGACGAGGAGTCAATTAATATGAGCAGTGGCGAAGAATTAACTTATAGAAAAAAATCCGATATAAAATTTGTACTCGATGTTGTGTTTTTAATTGTACTTCTTATTTTAATCATATCAATATCTATCAAAAACCTTTGGGAGCCTGGTGTTATTGCAGGTGTTTCATTGCTTTTTGTTATTTACATAGGCCAATATATCTGGACAAGGGAGTGGCTTCTTGGAGAATTAAGAAAAAATATCTCGGAAAAAGACAAAAGAACAATTAACTCGGCACAAAAAATTCTTGATTTAACGGTTACTCAAAAAAATGCAATTGTAAAATACGAAGATTCATACAATCAAGCAGCAAACAATATAAGTAAAATGAAGTCGCTTGCATTTGCTTTAAAACAAAATGCAAAAGAAATTTTATACAAAGTTTCTCAATCATTACAAAACACCGACATTGAACAAAAACCTGTACAGGCAAACATTGATAAAATGATGGTTTTAAAACAGCGTATTCAAATTATTGCAGAATTAATTTTGGAATTAAGTGAATACATCCAACAAATCGGTTCAATCATCGGTCTGGTTGAAGATATTGCGGAACAGACAAACATGCTGGCACTAAACGCTGCTGTTGAAGCGGCAAGAGCAGGGGAGCACGGCAAAGGTTTTGCAGTTGTTGCGGGCGAAATCAGAAAACTCGCTGACGAATCAAAACAGGCAACTACAAAAATTGCTTCTTTAATCAATGACATCCAGCACACAACAAACTCTACTGTTATGGCAACAGAAGAGGGAAGCAAAGAAATTGAATCCGGAGTAAAACTTGCAGGCAATATTGAACAAAACTTTAATGTTTTGAACGATGCTTTGACCAATCTGATGAAGTTTATTGAAAGTGTTTCATTCAATTCAGAAAACCAGGAAAAATTGTCCTCTGAAATTATTACGGAACTGAAAGAAAATGCAGGCGATTTGTCTGATATTCTGGCATCAATCAACACAAATATTGAAAACATTAACACTTTAAAAAACGAATAAGTGGAATAAAAAATGGATTTTTTACCCGAAGAGTTTGAAGAAATTTTGAATATTTTCAGAGGCGAAACTGAAGAAATCATTCAGAAATTAAACAACAACCTCCTTCAGCTCGAAAACAGCCCTAATAATAAAGACCTTATTGTTTATTTGTTTAGAGATGCCCACTCTCTTAAAGGTGCTGCAAGAATGATAGGTTTCAACAACATTCAGCGCCTTGCGCACAAGGCAGAGGATGTTCTTGGACTTGCAAAAGAAAATAAAATCGTCATAAACAGAGAAATTTCAGATGCCTTATACAAAGCAATGGATTTGCTCTCAGACCTTATACAAGAATCTGTTAAACTAAAAAAAGAATACTACACGGATGATATCCAAAAAATTATTGATTATATAGATGAACTGACAGAAAAATATCAGGGTCAATATGTTGAAGAATCAAAAAATATTACACAAAACGAGCAAAACAAAGAAATAACAACAAATCCAAAAACACAAAATCAGGATTTTTTGAAAACAACAATCACAATCAATGCTCTTTTGTCAGAAGCATATCTTTTGCTGAAAAATATGCAGGGAGAGGAAGGTTCGTCTTACATAGAAACATTTTGTGATGTAATAAAACAGCTTGACGAAAAATTTGAAGAAACTAATTTTTACGAAATAAAAAACGAAATAAAAAATATTTTTGCAAAGGTAGATTTTGTCATAAAAAGCTCAAACCTTATGACAGATGACGAAATAAAAGACATAGATAATAAACTGACCAATACCGTTAATTTTTTAAACAAAATCTATGAAGACCTTGGCATTGAAAAAATAGATGTTAAGGAAAAAGTATCTCAAAAAATACAACAAGACAAAGACAACGCCAAAGACAAGCAAAACAAAAATCAAACTTCTGCACACAGTGATACTCTAAACAACCTTGCTGAAAAAATAGAATTTTTAAAAGAGGGGTTCAACAAATTTGAATCAGACCTGTCACAGGTTCCACAGCTCCATGACGAGATAAAAAGCCTTGTTGAAATAACCAATAAAAAAGAAATAAAACAGATTTGCGACAAAATCATCGAAATTTTGGCAATTGTAAAAAAAGGCAAAACACTCCCTGATAAAGAGATAATAACAATTCTCAAACAAAGCCTGTTATCTGTTGAAAAATTGACGCTGGAAACAAAAGAAGAACAAGATGATGTTTCGCTTGTTTTGCAAAGGCTGGATATTATCAAACAAATGATGGACTTGAACTCTTCTGTTAATCCTCTTTCCAACCTGAGCTCCACACTGGATGAATCATCGCTGCCTGTTAAAAAGGCGCAGGACTTTTTCAACTCTTTTGAAACAACATCAATAAGAACACTACGCGTTGATTCAAAAAAACTGGACCGCCTTGTGAGCCAGATGGGTGAGTTGATTATAGGAAGAATAAAACACAAAAAAAACATCTCTGAACTTGAAAACATACTATCAGACCTTGCGGAGTGGAGAAATTTTAACCATAAATCACAAAGCTTTATCAAATACTATGACAGAAAATACATCAACTCCGAAGATACTGTTGATTATTCTACGCTTTCAGTTTTTAGCAAACAGATTTTTTCCATATTTCAGGAAAACTCATCAAAAATTACCAAGCTTAACAACAGAATTTTGAACCTGCAAAAATCTCTGGATGAAGAGGATACAAAACTAAACACCATTGTTACCCAGCTTGAGAGTATGATAAAAAATATCAGAGTATTGCCTCTGGCAACAATATTCCATATGTTCCCGAGAATGATAAGAGACATATCTAAAGACACAGGCAAAGATATAGAGCTGCTTATTTCGGGTAGTGAAACCAGCGCAGATAAGAAGGTTATCGAAGAAATAAAAGCACCTCTTATGCATATCATAAGGAATTCTATCGACCATGGCATAGAAACGCCTCAGGAACGTATTGCAGCAGGCAAATCGCCTAAAGGTAAAATCTATTTGATTGCAAAAAGCCTGCAAAACAAAATTATCATAGAAATTCACGATGACGGAAGAGGTATTGATTTACAAAAAATTGTAAACAGAGCTTTAGAAAAAAACTTGATTACCCAAAAAGAAGCTCAATATCTCTCGGCAGAACAAATTATGAACATAATATTCTGGCCGGGTTTTTCTACAGAACAGGTAGTAACAGAGCTCTCCGGAAGAGGTGTGGGGCTTGATATTGTTCAGACAAAAATATCGCAGCTAAACGGCACGGTAAAAGTCTTTTCAGTGCCCAATCAAGGAACTAAAATAACCATTGAGCTGCCTATATCAATGTCAACGCTCAAGGCTTTTATTGTAGAATGCTCACATCAGTTTTTTGCAATGCCAATGACGTCCATAAAAAATGTTATGTGGATTAAAGAAGAAGATATATATCTTCGAAACGACACAAAATCCATCATTATTGAAGGCAAAACCGTTAACCTGTTTTACTTGAGTGAGCTTATGAAACTTCCCTTAAGTGAAGAAAGCTCAAATAGCAATAAAAAAACAGTAATTTTGATTGAAGTGGAAAACAGCCTCATGGGCATAATTGTGGACAGGATTCTAGGCGACCAGAATATTCTGCAAAAAAAACTCGACCCTCCAATTATGAAGCTAAAAAACATATCAGGTATAACAACACTGGCAAACGGAGATGTGTGCCTTATCCTCAATTTACCCGAGCTGTACAAAAGTACTTACACTCCTGTTGAAAAACCGCTTATTCCTGTTCCTTCTTACAAATTGAGAGCCAGAGAAAACAAAGATTACAAAATCCTTATTGTGGACGATTCTATTACAACAAGAGAACTGCTTAAAAATATTCTTATTCACTGGGGATATAGTTTTGAAATGGTTAAAAACCCCAAAGAAGCTTTTGAAATCTTGTACAAAGAAAATTTTGACCTTATATTGTCAGACATGGAAATGCCCGAGATGGACGGCAGTATGTTTATTAAAGAACTTAAAAACACACCTAAGTTTAAAGATATACCCGTTGTGCTCATAACATCCTATGACACAGAAAGACTTGCAAAAGATATTCCTGATATTGACGCATTTATCAAAAAATCCAATTTCAATCAGGATTACCTTTTAGACGTTATAGAAAAACTTTTGAAATATGAATAAACTGTCTGTATACGAAAAATATTGCAAAAATGAAGAACACGCCAAAGAAGTGGAAAAATACTCACTGATGATTCTGAGCGCATTAAAAGACGCTGTTGAGGCTTACAAAAATATAACGGAAAGAGAAACGCTCTACCTTCAGATTGCAGCACTGCTGCATGATATCGGATATGTTGTAGAAAAAAAATCACACCACAAACACGCAATGAACCTTATTATACAAGAAGGGCTTGAAGGTTTGGACAATGAAGAAACAAAAGTGACTGCAAATATAGCCAGATATCATAGAGGCTCTTTGCCTGACGAAACTAAGCACGAAATATACAAAAACCTTACCCCCCAACAAAAAAACACAGTACAATTGCTCGGTTCGATAGTAAGGCTTGCGGATGGTTTTGACAAACCTCATAAAAACCTTATTTTGAGAATGGAAGCTAAAGAAACACCTGATGAAGTCAATTTGTACTTAAAAACTATTGGATTTAAACCAAATTTGAACATGGCGGAAAAGAAAAAAGACATGCTTGAGCACACACTGCAAAAGAAAATTAATTTTATTTTTGTTTAACAGTCAATTGAAAATAGTGTAATTACGTGCTATAGAATAATTGGTATTTTAATTCGAGGAGAATATATGTTTAAAAGTTCAAACCCTCTTCTTTCAAGAATGGACAATAATGTACAAATGCTGGAAGGTGCCCCTATGACAGTTTCAGGCACAATAACAAAGACTTTTATTCTTTTGTTGATTGCGGCAGTATCAGCAGCTGCAGTTGTTTATGAAGCATTTATGGGCTATACAGATAAAGTAATGATGATAATGAAAATCGCTCTTTTTGCAGGACTAGGTACAGGCCTTGCGACAGCATTTGTGCCAAAACTCGCAAAATTTCTTGCTCCTGTATACGCATTTGCGCAAGGTGCACTGCTTGCAGCACTTTCACTTATTATGGAAACACAATTCCCCGGCATTGCAATGCAAGCTGTTACAGCAACATTTTTTACTTTCTTTATTATGCTTGTGCTTTACAGAACAGGCGCTATAAAAGCAACTGAAAAATTCCGTGCAACAATAATGTCTGCAATGCTTACGATTCTTGTGCTTTATTTAATCAATTTTGTTGGTGGATTTTTCAACTTTTCAATACCGTTTATCAGCGGTTACTCAAAAATGGGAATCGTTTTTAGCGTAATAGTTATACTGGTTGCAGCATTGAGCCTTATTTTAGACTTCGATTTCATTGAACAGGGCGCACAAAAAATGCTGCCAAAAGACTATGAATGGTACGGTTCTTTTGGTCTGCTAGTCACTCTTGTATGGCTGTATGTTGAAATACTCCGCCTTTTATCAAGATTGAGAAACGATTAGTTTATCTTATTGAAAAAAACTTGTGAACCTGGCCTATAAGTCTTGTGTCATGGTACTTTTCAGAAAATTTATTAAAGGTTTCCACGATTTTATCGTGCGAGACCTTTATTTTATCCCCATCCATTTTTGGCTGCAAAATAACAGGTATTTTATATTTTTGTGCAAGTTTTACGCACTCATCTATTTCAAAATCCCTGATCGTCTCATCAAAAACCAGTTTTGCAAAAGTATCTTTTGAATGTTTTTTGCAAATCTCAAGAAAAGCATCATGCTTTGAATACAAATCACCGATTTTTGCACTGGAGTCCAATTTAAAATCCATTGAAACTATATCAATATACTCAATCACTTTATCGAGCGCTCTATCCATTGTGCCGTTTGTCTCAAGATAAATTTTTAGCCTCAGTTGTTTTAAAGAAGGCAAAAATTCTTTTAAAAACTCATACTGCAACAATGGTTCGCCACCTGTCAGGCTGACAGAGTGCAAAGGTTCAAGTTTAAATGATTTTATTTTTTCGACAAGCTGTGCAACTGTATAGTCGTCTCCTTTGTCAAATTCCGTATCACAATAGTCGCATAGCAAATTGCAGCCGCAAAATCTGACAAAAAGTTGTCTGTATCCAATATATGGTCCTTCTCCCTGCACGGAATCAAAAATTTCCGCAACTTTTGCAGTTCTAGTCATTTAAAAGATTCTCCCTGATTTTATGAGTTGAGATGTTTTTAAGTTGTTCATAAAGCGCAATTTCTTGTACTGAAGCTTCTTTTGGGATTTCAATTCTTACAGTAACAATCTGGTCGCCTTTTTTGTTAGTTTTTTTATCTTCCACACCCTGCTCTGACAGCCTGAATTTTTGGCCGGTAGAAGTGTTTGGAGGAATTTTCATAGAGACATTCCCACACAGTGTCGGTACTTCGATATTTGCACCCAGTACTGCCTCAAACGGAGTAATTGGAATTTCGCACAAAACATTTGTGCCCTCATAGCTAAAAAACTTGCTATCTTCAATATCAATAAAAAGATACAAATCTCCGTTTTTGCCGCCGTTATAACCTTTGTTGCCTTCGTTTGCAATTCTTATTTTTGCACCTTTTTTTATTCCTGCGGGAATTTTTACATTGAGTTTTTTATGGATTGAAACTTCACCGCTGCCTTTGCAAAGCGGGCACTTTGCGCCGTTTATGAATCTTCTGCCTTCGCATTTTGGACAGCGTTCACTGTGCAGAACATTAACGGTTCTGTGTGTACCCGAGACGGCCTCCGACATTTTTATGTTTACATTAAGGTTTATATCCCTGCCGTTTTCAGGTTTCGGTTTTTTGGCTTTTTTGTTTTTTGCATTGTCCGAAGTAAATAACCCGTCCAATATATTTTCAAACACTTGAGAAAACGAGCTTTTATCAGTTTTGTTATCAGCCTTTTGTGTATTTTTTTCATTATTTTGGGCAGATTTTGTATAAGTATCGTTTGTGCTTGTATAAGCATGAGTTTTTTCTTTTGTTGTGGTAGAGCTTGTCTGATTATAGGCCTTTTTTGCCTGCGACTGGGTTTGTTTTTTTGAAGTATAAGAGCTTTCTTTTCTTATATTAAACCCTTTAATAATGTCATACTGGCTTCTTTTTTGAGTGTCGCAGAGGATTTCATATGCTTCTGTAATTTCTTTAAAACGGACAATACTCTCTTGAGAGTTGTCATTAACGTCAGGGTGCCAAATACGCGCCTGCTTGCGGTAGGCAGATTTAATTTTTGCCTCGTCACAGTCCGGAGAGACACCTAAAATTGCATATAAATCTTTCTGGTAATACTGGTTCAATGGCCTTATCCGATTTCTTGCCGCTACATTGATATAATATAATGAAGCATTCTAAAATGTCAGCATATTAATTATCAGAGTCTAAAACATTTTTTATTATTTCGGGAATGTTTTCAACCTCTTCATAACTGATATCAGCTCTTAATGAAATTCTAACCCGTGATGAGTCTTTAGCAACAGTCGGATGGCGGATAGGCAGAAGGTAATATCCGTTTTTGATTAACTCTTTAGAAACTTTAACAGCATTTTCGTTACTGCCAAGAATTACAGGCACAATATGACTTTCACCCATGGTTTGCAGGCCGTAGGAATGAAGTTTTTCGCGCAGTTTTTGGGCGGTCAGCAAAAGCTCTTTTCTTTGCTGTTTTAAATTAGGAATAATTTCTGTAATCATGCAATAAGAAAACGCAACATTGATTTCAGGCAGTGCTGTAGAAAAAATAAGCGGCCTGCATTTGTTAATCAAATAGTTAATCAACACATCATGCCCTGCGCAAAAAGCACCCACAGAGCCTACAGCTTTGCCAAAAGTGGCAGCATACAAGTCAATATCAGACAGGCAGCCTTGCATTTCTGCAACGCCGAGACCCTTTTCTCCAAAAACACCAAAAGCATGCGCTTCATCGACAACAAGCAAAGCATTGTATTTCTTTTTTAACTCAACAAGTCTGTTCAAATCTGCAACATCACCATCCATGCTGAAAAGAGATTCCGTAACAATGATAACATTTTCAAACTCGTCTCTATGCTCTTTCAAAAGCGATTCCAGATGTTCATAATCCAGATGTTTGTATCTGAACATTTTTGCATCAGACAGTTTAATACCGTCAAGAATACTGGCGTGGTTGAGTTTGTCGCAAAAGACAGCATCCTTTTTTGAAAGAAGAGCTGACATTATACCCACATTGGCATGATAACCGCTGTTAAAAATAAGTGCTTTGTCCTTGCGAAGCAGAGCCGCAAGAAGGCACTCGAGCTTTGCATAAACATAAGAGCTGCCGGTGAGCAGTCTTGATGAAGCTGAACCGAGAGAAAAATCTGCAATTTTGAAAAACCTGTCAAGAACCTCTTTATCCTCTGCAATTCCCAGATAGTCGTTTGAAGAAAGGTTAAGGTATTTTTTATTATCTTCAAAAATATATTTACCCGCTTTTTTAAAAGAGCAGAGTTTTCTATCGCACGAGCTGTCGTGCAGCTCTTTCAATTCTTTTTTGTATCTGTCAAATAAACTTTTCATATTATCCTTTTAACTATATAAATGACAAAGCCAGAAGCAAACTTATTATCAAAGTTAGAATCTGTATATTTGTATAAAAATGAACCTTTTCATAAGAGGCAAAGTGGCCGATGATAAAAGGCAAAAACAAAAATATCGGAAATATAGCAGCATAAACAGCATTACCCAGATACAAATTGCTCAGCGAAAACCACAAAATAGAAATAAAATACAACGCAAATAGTACGCTGATAAATACGGAAAAATAAGCATAAAATTTTATTGCGTTTTCATTTCTGTATAATACAAGCTTTCCCAGTGCAAACCCAAGAATCAAAAGCACATTTGTTACAATGATAGAAATCAAAGAAGCCGGCAGCTGGTGAATAATCTTTATTAACTGTGCGCTATCAATCATTATGCACCCGCACTTTCCATAAACGTATCATCAATCGGCGGCTGTTTTTCTATAACAGGGCCAAAATCCGAAAGGCTGTTTAAAAATTCTATTGATTTTTCGAACACAAAATCACGCTCATTGTCCATAACAACAAGGTGGTAGCTGTTTTCAAGCTCTATATATTTTCTTATACTTGAGCCTATGTTCTTGAAAACAAATTCCGCACTCTTTGTGCTTGTCAAATCATCCTCTCTTGCATGCATAAGAAGAATAGGTGCTTTTACTTTGAACATATTTTTTTGCGTGTATTTGGACAATTTTAAAAGCTCATAAATACAAGACATTGGATAGTTGTCCAGAGCTTCTGTATTTCTTTTTTGCAGTGCTGCAATTTTCTTTCTCAGAGTTTCGTTTTTGAGGCCATAGGGTTCTCTTTCAGGAAAAGAGTAATAATACCTCAAAATAGTATGAACACCTATTGGCATCAAAAAATTGTACCACGGTATTGTCCAGCCGTCTAAAAACAGAGTTGTGGAAAGAGAAAGAATCCCTCTTACCTCTCTGTATTCGCTTGCAATAGCAAGTGCAAGCACAGCACCCATACAAAGACCGCCAAGGTAAACCTCGTCGTATTTTTGAGTAAGTTCTCTGTAATGAAGCGTAGAATCAGAGTACCAGTCTTCCCATCTTACGGTTTTGATGTTGATAGGGCTTGTGCCATGGCCCGGAAGGCAGTAGCAATAAACATCAAAGTCTGCATCATAGAGGGCTTTGCCCATTTTTTTCATTTCAAAAGGGCTGCCTGTCATTCCGTGGAATAACAGAACAGCTCTTTTACATTTATTTTCGTGTATAAACTCGAAATCTAAACTCTGTCCCAAGGGTCTTATCCTATTAAGCCTTTTCCATGTCTCTGTCGAATAATTGATCCATAAGTTCAAGAGCCATGTCAATTTCTTCGTCGGAAATATAAAGCTGAGGAACAAGAGTGATGATATTTTTGAAATATCCTCCGTTGTTGAGAATCAAACCGCATTTTTTGCCTTTGTAAGTTAAATCACCCTTAAGACCTGCCTCGATAATTTCGTCGCAAAGCTCTCTTGCAGGTGTAAATCTGTCTGCTTCCGTAACTTCAACACTCAAAGCAAAACCAAGGCCGTTAACTGTACCGATATTTTTGTATTTCTTTTCAAGAGCTTTTAATCCATCGAGGAATTTTGCACCTTTGCGTGCAATTTCAGACTCGAGCTCTTTTCTTTCTTCATCAAAAATACTCATAACCTCATATCCGGCACGTGTTCCTATGGGGTTGGCCGCATAGGTAGAGTGTGTTCTGCCGGCTGGGAATACTTTCGGGTTAATCAATTCTTCTTTTGCCCACATGCCTGCAAGCGGATTCATACCGTTTGTGATAGATTTTGCAAAAGTCATAGCATCAGGTTTAACCCCGAAGTGCTCCATTGCCCAGAGTTTACCTGTTCTGAAACAGCCCATCTGTACTTCATCTACCATAAACAGGATGTTGTGTTCTTCGAGAACTTTTTTCAATTCTTTAAAATATCCTTTCGGAGGAACAATATAACCGCCCGTGCCAAGCAAAGGCTCTGCAATAAATCCGCCGAATTCACAATCTTTTGTTTTAGGGTCATAAACACCGTTGTATTCGCTTTCAAAGAGTTTTGCAAACTGTTTTACGCAGTACATATTGCAAGATTCGCATTTTTTGTCATACGGACATCTAAAGCAATATGGGAATGGAACAAAATGAGCAGTGTCAGACATGTGACCAAAATGTTCTCTGTATCTGTAGCTTGAAGTAACGGCTGTTGTACCGATAGTACGGCCGTGATATCCACCCATAAACGCAAACATTCTCGGTTTTTTTGTATAGTTTCTGATTAATTTCAGCATATCTTCGTTAACCTGAGCACCGCCCACGTTAAACTGTACACGGCCTTTGATACCGTATCTGTCGAGGTTTGCTTTTGCAATTTTTTCTGCAAGGAGAGCCTTGTAATCGTACACAAATCTTGATGAAATCTGAGGCATTGTTTGATACTGGTCAAGCACTGCATCTAACACTCTTTTGTTTTTGTAACCGAGGTTGCAGCTTGAGTACCACATTTGCAAATCTAAATAAGGAGTATCGTTGCCGTCATACATATAAGAGCCTTCGCAATCTCTAAAGATAGTCTGGTCATCGTGGTAATGCACAGTATCTCCCCAGGAGCAATATTCTTTATCTATTGCTTTAATTTCTTCATCAGAAAGCTTCATTTTTGTATCTAACATTACTCTCTCCTTTTATACACTTTTTATATAGTTTTTAATTTCATCAAAAGATTTGAAACCCACAAGGTCAAAACCATCACGGTAATCATTTTTAGTATCTTTACAATACTCCAACAGCGAGCCTTTGGCAAATAGAATATCAACCTTGCCGCTCACACAAAAGTCTGATAACCCGTCCCCTGCGTACAATACGGGTTTTGTAACAATTCTATGATTTTTTACAACACTGCATTTACAAACTCCTGATTTTCGTTTGCAGTTTTCGTCAAAATGCGGAAAAAATGTTTGGAATCTGCCGTTTTCAAATTTGAGTTTGTTAGAAAAAATCTTTACTCCCTTTATGTTGTTTTTTGCAAGGATTCTTTCTATAAAATAATCAAAACCGTCTGACACTATTGTAAAATCTATGTCTTCGGATTTTAAATATTCCAAAAAATCAGGAAAAGTCTCATCAATTTCTATAGATTCAATAAATTCATCTATAGTTTTTTGCTCCATTAAAGGAAACAGCTGCATTTGTTCTTCTATGCACTGTTTTGAACCGATATCACCGTTCATCCATTTTTCTTCGACTTCAAGCCAGTCAGTTTTTGCATAAACGCGTAAAAATTTGTTTAGAGTATCCTCTTTTGTAATAGTACCGTCAAAATCACAAAAGAATTGAAAATTCTTCATCACATTCCTCAAGACTAAATGTACTGTTCCAGAACAGAGTACAACTCATTTCTTTCCCCTTCATCAAGTTCAACAAGAGGACGTCTTACATAGTTTTCTATAATACCCATTTTTTTGAGGCATTCTTTAACAGGCACAGGGTTTGGCGCCATAAAGATTTTTTTGAAAAGCGGATACAATTTTAAATGCATATCCGTAGCTTCTTTTACTTTGCCTGATTTGTACAGGTTCAACATCTCATGCATTTGGTTGCCGATAATATGAGACGCAACGGAAATTACACCGTGAGCACCAACAGAAACCATTGGCAGAGTAAGACTGTCATCGCCAGAGTAAATAACAAAGTCATCCGGACAAAGGCGTCTTGTCTCTGTAATAACGTCCATGTCAGCAAGGCTTTGTTTTACAGCAAAAATATTTTTGTGTTCTTTTGCAAGGTGAGCAATTGTTTCGGGCTGCATAGTAATGCCTGTTCTGCCGGGAATATTATACAAAAGCACAGGCAGATCAGTAGACTTTGCAATTGTAGAAAAATGCTCAATCAAGCCTTTTTGTGAAGGTTTATTGTAATAAGGGACAACTGACAAAATAGCATCAGCGCCGCATTCTTTAGCATTATTTGTAGCCATTACAGCTGTCTGTGTGCAGTTGGAGCCTGCTCCCATAATGAGTTTTGCACGGCCGTTGGCCACTTTTTTTACAAATCTGAAAATCTCAACTTCTTCATCGTGAGTCAGCGTAGGAGATTCGCCTGTTGTACCGGCAACAAGAATACTCTCCGTGCCGGTGGCTATCAGATGTTCAACGAGTTTTTCCAGCGCCTTGTAATCGACTTTTCTGTCCTTATCCATCGGCGTAATCATTGCCGTAATAATTTCACCCGCATCAAAACGCATAGCCATAAAAAACTCTCCTTGAAACTGTTCTTCTAATCCCAGTATAAATTATTAAAAACTTTAATACAATATATTTTTATTCAACGTAAGAACAATAACCTTTTTGAACAAGGATGTTGCTAAGGCTTTCGCTGCCTATATAAAACTCGCCGACAAGAGCAGCAAAAAGCCCCAGCCCGTTAGGAGCAAAATATATATTACCGCTGTTTTCGCTGAAAACTTTTGCAATATAATCAGCAGCTCTTGTATTTTCTCTCACGCTTTGTCTGCGCTGTCTGACATAGGTTTTTCCTGTTGAGCTTTTTAAAGGATAAGATCTTGAAAATTCATGACAATCAAGATTTGCCATAAAAGCGAGTGTTCTCATCCTATTGTAAATTATATCCATTGAAAGAGCATTGTTAACCGCCAGCACCTCAACGGGTTCTTTTTGATTCCAAACAACAGGATTTTTATTTTTTATTGCAAATGCCGGAAGGCACATGACTGTCATCATTGCTGTTAAGATCAAAGTTTTAAATATTTTTTTCATCGAGTTCTCCGCGCAAATGCCACGTGCTGGCACCTGTAATTTTTACGTCAACAAACTCTCCGACAAGTGCTTTATCTCCTTTGAAGTGAACAATTTTGTTGTTTGGAGCACGACCGGCAAGAATAATTTCGCCGTCTTTGTTTTCGTATGATTCTACAAGAATTTCAAAAGTTTTTCCCACGCATTTTTCGTTGGATTTTAGGCAGGCCTGTCTGTTTTTTTCGTTCAGACGGGCAAGTCTTTCAAATTTAGTTTCTTCATCTATAAATTTGTCTGTCCATTTTGCGGCCTTTGTTTTTACACGCGGGGAATATGCTGCGGTGTTTGAGTAATCCAGCTCAAACTCATCAATTGCACTCAATGTATCAAGAAATTCTTCTTCTGTTTCCCCCGGGAATCCTGCAATAAAATCCGAAGTTATTGCAACATCCTCGAAAGTGTCACGGATCTTGTTTACAATTTTGCCGTATTGCTCACGGTCGTAACGGCGGTTCATTTCTTTTAATACGTTTGAATTGCCTGACTGCATGGGTATGTGGAAAAATTCGCACACCTTGTCACATTCTTTGACTGCCTGTATCAAATCATCCGAAATATCTGTCGGATAAGATGTCACAAAACGGATTCTAAACTTGCCGTCGATTTTATTCAAGTCCCGAAGAAGATTAGCCAATGTGACGTCTCTGCCATCATAATCATTGTTTGCATCCAATGTTTTTCCGTAGCTGTCCACATTTTGCCCGAGCAGTGTGATTTCTTTAAACCCTTCTGCTACAGCCTTTTTAGCTTCTGCAATAATTTCTGCGGGTTTTCGGCTTCTTTCCCGCCCTCTTGTAAATGGGACTATGCAGTATGTACAAAAATTGTTGCAGCCTTCCATAATCGGAATCCAGGCGTTGAGGCTTTTAGCGCGTTTAATTTCGTATTTTGCCTCTTCTTCGCCGTCTGTGAATTTTTTAGGTGTTTCGTTTGTTGCACATACTCTTTCGCCTTCATTGATTCTTTTTATCAAGTCCGGCAGCTCGTATACGTTATTTGTGCCAAACACAAGATCAACATAAGGAAAGCGCTTCAAGAGTTTTTCTTTATCCTGCTGCGCAACACATCCGCAAAAAGCAATTTTTATCTCTTTAAACGGTTTGCCCTGTAATTCTTTTTGACGCTCATCGTTTTTCCATTTACCCCACACGCCCACAAGGCTGTATGCCTTATCAGCAGACAGCTGGCGAATAGAGCAAGTGTTCACGATAAGCAAATCCGCATCTTTAGATTCTTCTGTATGCTCATACCCGAAATGCGAAAGCATACCGAGTATTCTTTCCGTGTCAGACTTGTTCATCTGACACCCCATAGTTTCAATATAAACCTTTTTCAAAAAATTCTTATTTTCCATAAAAAGAATTATATGTAAAAAACAGGAGAAATAAAATTAATTTTTGTCTGAAATTATGCTAATATTAGATAGCGTAATGTTTAAGGTTAAAATCAATGAGTGAAATCAATACCGAATATCTAAACAAATGTCTTTTGACTCTCAAAAAATCTTATGAGCTTTTAAAACAAAGCGAAGAAAGCTCTATAGAGTTTGAAATGTATAGAAACTCACTCATTAAAGGTTTTGAAATGACAATTGAGCAGAGCGCAAAACTTTTAAGAAAAAAACTAACTCCGTATTTTTCGTCAAAAAAGGCTGTTGATGCGCTTACTTTTAAAGATTTATTCCGTTATGCAGCAAAACACTCGCTTTTGAATGCAGAAGAAGTTGAAAGATGGTTCAAATACCGTGACAACAGAAACTCTACTGCGCACGATTACGGTGAGCAATTTGCAAAAGATACACTTGTTCTCATTGATGATTTTGTGCAAGACACACAAAATCTTATAAAGGTTATTCAAAATGACTAAAATCTTTATTGAGCAGAGATTTTTGGATGAATTAAAATCTATTTTTAAGACAGCTGCGCCAGCCAGTGAAATCCTTGCCTACGGAAGCAGAGTAGACGGCACAGCTCACGAAGGCAGCGATCTCGACCTTGCACTTGTCGGCGAGGGAGATTTAGCTAAATTAAAATCTGTCTTGGAAGAAAGCAATATTCCATTTCTTATTGATGTTGTGAAGTTTGAAGATTTACCCGAAAGTTTTCAAAAACAGATTTTAAAAAATTACGTCGTGATTTATAAGGGCTGTGGACAATAAAAATTTTAATAACCTAAATAACTAATCTATGCGTAAACTGCCGAAAACTACGCGTACCTCTCACAAAATGTGAAATTTATTCACACAAGTAAAGGGCAAACTAATGTTTGCCCTTTACTCAATGTTATAATACTCAATTATTACATATCATGCGGATGTCTTGATTCTTCGACTCGTTTCATGATTGCAACGAATTCTTCTTCGTCCAGTGTTTCGCGCTCAAGCAATTCTTTTGAAATCACCTCGAGCATATCGCGGTTGCCCAGAAGAAGTTCTTTTGCAAGGTTGTATCTTTCATCCACAATCCTTTTAACTTCTCTGTCAATATCAGCTGCGATTTCTTCGGAGTAATCTCTTGAATGGCCGAAGTCTCTGCCCATAAATACGTGTTCTTCGCTTTTGCCGTAGGCCATGTTGCCCATTTTAAATGACATACCGTAAGTTGTTACCATATTTCTTGCTGTTGAAGTAACTTTCTCAAGGTCATTTTGCGCACCTGTTGTAATAGAGTCAGGGCCGTAGATGATTTCTTCGGCAACACGTCCGCCAAGCAGCATTGTAATTCTGTCTAAAAGCTGAGACTTTTTCAAAGTCAAATGGTCTTTTTCAGGCAGTGTCATTGTAACGCCAAGAGCCATACCTCTAGGGATGATAGACACTTTATGAAGCGGGTCTGTATCTTTCAACAGTTTTGCCAAAAGCGCGTGGCCGACTTCGTGATAAGCAGTATTTTCTTTCTCTTCGTCAGAGATGATTCTGCTTTTCTTTTCAGGGCCTGCAATTACCTTGTCTATTGCTTCTTCAAGGTCAGGCATTTCAATTTTTTCTTTATTGCTTCTTGCAGCTAGCAGAGCCGCTTCGTTTAAAAGGTTTTGCAAATCAGCACCTGTAAAGCCCGGAGTTCTTTTTGCAAGCACTTTTAAATCCACATCGTCAGCGAGCGGTTTGTTTTTTGCATGCACGTTAAGAATCTGTTCACGGCCAAGAATATCGGGTCTGTGCACAACAATCTGTCTGTCAAAACGGCCGGGTCTTAACAGTGCGTTATCCAGAATGTCGGGTCTGTTTGTAGCAGCAATAACAATAATGTTTGTGTTTTCATCAAAGCCGTCCATTTCAACAAGAAGCTGGTTGAGAGTCTGTTCTCTTTCATCGTGGCCGCCGCCCATGCCTGCGCCTCTTTGTCTGCCGACAGCGTCAATTTCGTCTATAAATATAATACAGGGCTGATGTTTTTTAGCCTGTTCAAAAAGGTCTCTAACACGCGAAGCGCCGACACCGACGAACATTTCAACAAAGTCAGAACCGCTGATTGAAAAGAACGGAACACCTGCTTCGCCGGCAACAGCTTTTGCCATCAACGTTTTACCTGTACCCGGCACACCAACAAGCAGAACGCCTTTAGGTATTTTGGCACCGAGTTTTATATATTTTTCACCGTTTTTAAGAAAATCTACAATTTCCTCAAGCTCCTGTTTTTCTTCGTCAATACCGGCAACGTCTTTAAATGTAACTTTTACTTTGCTGTCTAGCATAAGTTTGGCTTTGCTTTTGCCGAATGACATTGCCTGCGAGCCGCCTGATTGAAGAGTTTTTGCCATCAGGATAACAAAACCTATGATAAGCAAAAACGGCAGAACGATTGACAAAAGGCCGATAAATTGAGAAGAATCGCTCGGTTTTTTAACATTTACATCAACGCTTTTTTCTTCAAGCTTTTGATAAAGGCTCAAATCATTCATCGGAATCATCACTCTGTATTGAACAGGAACGGGTTTTTTAGAGTTCATTACAGTAGTAACAGATTCTGCCTGACCTGCTTTTGGTTTTGCAATCAGGGTATCCTTGTCAATTTGGACAGATTCTATCTGTCCGCTCTTTACCTTTGTCAGAAACTGTGAATATGAGATATCTTTTGTACTTGTAGCTTGTCCGGGGAACAGCATTGAACCCAAACAAAGAATCAATAGTACAACAACTATCCATATTCCCGTAGATTGACTTTTATTCATTTCATTACCTCTATTATGTTTTTTAGCATTATACCACGAATTGTAAACTTATGTAAATTATAACTTAAAAATCATAAAGTTTCCAATCAAGATTGCCGATATAAAAAGTACAAGCAATAAGGGGTATGATAAAAAATGAGTCTTGGCGTAACTTTAAACACTAACAGAAATTATATCGATACTTCAGCTATCAATGAAGTTGCAAAGCAAATCTTTACAAAAGCTGATGCAAAATCAACTTCTATCGACACAAACGTTGTTGATCTTTCTAAATTCAGAAGACCTGAAGTAGGCATCGATTTGTACAGCCAGAGAACAAATGTTGATACAGCCAAATTTGTTGCAGTAAGAAATGCCGGCCTTGATATCAACTTAAACCAAAATTTCATTGCAAACGTTCAATACCTCAACACAATGGCAGCAATGGGCACAAACAAAGTACAAAAAAATGTCGAAGGTAAATTGATTGCACCAGTTGCAGAAGGCGAAAAATCTGAAATCAGAAACGTTTTCAACCTTCCCGGAACAATCGAATTAACAAATTCTAAAAACTTAGACAAAGACAAAAGAGGTTCAAACCCTTTTTCTTTCAACTCTATGAACACAAACAAAGGCAAAGAAAAACAGGAAGAAAAAGTTATCAACATCTTCGCTTAATGTTTGCACACAAATTTAAAAACAAACCTAATTATAAACCAAATTTCTTATTGCTTGATTATTAACCGGATAAATTATCCGGTTTTTTATTATGCCTAACTAAGGTCGCTTATTGAGGTTCTGCCGAATTTTGCGCTCAAATCATCGATATGGTGCACAAGATACAGCAAAGGGTCAAGGTCTTTTTCGTTCAAATCAACAATAGCGCCCCATTCCGCGCGTCCGTGATGGGCAGCAATCATTTTTGCAACGGTTTTAAACCCGTGCGCCATGCAGTTTGAAAAACCCCATTGCGAGTGCGTAAGCCATTCTTTAGGAAATTTTTCGTCGTATTCAATCAGACCTGATTCCGTATCAATTTTATATTCAAAAATTTTGCCAAAATCATGCAGTATGCATGCAGCGTAGACACTTGATTTATCAACATTTTTATAAAGATTATTTATTAAACATTTTGCAATCTCAAGGCACTCAAACGTATGCTCTGCAAGGCCGCCAAGATAGTTGTGGTGCATCAGTCTTGCAGCAGGTGCTATTTTAAACTGTTCCTCATGCTCAAACAAAAGTTCCGTAACGTATTTTTTGAGCTCTTCGTCTTCTATTTCGTTTCCATATTCAACAATAGCGTTAAAGAGTTTGTCCCGTTCATCTTTATCAAGTCCGAGTTTTGCCTCTTTAACAAGCTCAACGCTTGTAATAAGACAGTTGTTATATTTTTCGTTATAAGACCCGCCGAGAATCTTTACCTGGTTGCCTGTTCTAAAAACTTTTCCGTCAATTCTGTTAAGTGCTTCCTCCCACAAAATGCAGTTTAAAACTGAATCGTCAGCCAAATTTTTGAGCTGGAGTTTGCCCATTTTTGTTCCTGCCTTCGTGTCGCCTATTGAAAAAATAACAACTTCATATGTCTGTGTTAAATCAAGCATTTTCGTCCTTTCAAAAATAATTTTTTATATATTCTATCACCAAAGTCTTCTAAAAGTGAAAAAATATGAAAGAAATGTAAATTATATGTTCACAAATTGTGTTATAACGCACTTTTCATAATACAATTTTGTTAAGTCAAGAATTTACGGGGAGACAGGAGTTTTGATAACAAAGGCAATGGTTATGGCAGCAGGTGTAGGTTCCAGGCTGGAACCGCTTACTCAAAACGTCCCAAAACCGCTTGTGCCTGTTTTAAACAAGCCTGTAATGGATATCCTTTTGCAAAAATTGAAAAGCTACGGGATAGAAAAAGTTATTGCAAACACCCACTATCTTGCAAAGCAGATAGAAGACAGATATTCAAAAAATTCACCGGTTGATATAGATTTTTCTTTTATAAGAGAAACCGACCTGTCAGGTACAGCCGGCGGAGTAAAAAAATGCGAATCCTTTTTTGAAGGAGAAGAAGATTTTCTAGTAGTTAGCGCAGACGGGCTGCATGACGCGGATTTAGAAAAAGTTATGCGCTCCCACAAAGAATCCGGCTGCATTGCAACAATGGCAATCTCTGCTGTTGAGCACAACGAAGTGTCAAAATACGGGGTAGTTGTTTCTTCTCCTGAACACAGGGTGATTGAGTTTCAGGAAAAACCTCCTGTTAAAGAAGCAAAAAGCAATTTTATAAACACAGGTATTTATGTGTTTAACAAAAGGATTTTTGACTTTATACCCAAAGACGAAAAATATGACTTTGCAAAAGACGTATTCCCCGCCCTTCTTAAAGCAGGCGAAAAAATAAATACCTACAGAATTTACTCTTACTGGTCTGACATAGGCTCGATAGACCAGTATATCGAGTCCAACATCGATGCACTGCGCAGAAAAGTGATGATTCCACAGCCCGAAATTATCAAAAAATATGATGCTGTTTATGTATGCGGAAAAAATACGGTTTTAGGTGAATCCGTAAAAATATCAAACAATGCGGTTATCGGCAGCAACTGTAAAATTGGCAAAAACGTCACTTTAGACAATGTAATTTTATGGGACAACACAGTTGTTGAAGACAACGTGACGCTAAAAAATATGGTGGCAGCAGAAAATACCGTAATAAAATCATCGATTACAGGCGGTGAAAAATGGGAAATCATTGCACCGGATAAAATTATAGATTTAAGTTTAGTTTAAACAAAAAGCAAAAGGGGAAAGCACGAAACATGATAATAATAATGGAACCAAAGGCTACCGTTGAACAAATTAATGCAGTTAAAAGATACATGGAAAATAAAGGGTTTAAAATTGTTTTAAACCACGGCGATGTAATGACAGTACTTGCGGCAATAGGGGACAAAAGACTTATCGAGCCGCAATCCGTTGCGTCTTTTGACGGTGTAAGAGAAGTAAAACTCATACAAGAACCCTACAAACTGGCGTCAAGAGAATCAAAAGAAGAAGACACAGTTGTTGAATTTAAAAACGGTGTAAAAATCGGCGGGCTCGAAAGGCCTGTTATGATGGTGGGCCCGTGTTCTGTAGAAAAAGATTTCAGCTGGCTTATGGAAGTTGCCACAGCAGCAAAAGAAATGGGCTGTGAATTTTTAAGAGGCGGTGCTTTCAAACCCAGAACCTCACCCTACGACTTTGACGGGCTGGGTGAAAAAGGGCTGCAATACCTCAAAGAAGCGGCGGAAAAAACTAATATGCTCGTTGTGTCAGAAGTCATGGACACAGCAGATGTTGATATGTTCTGTGATTATGTTGACTTAATCCAGATTGGCGCAAGAAACATGCAAAACTTTAAACTATTAAAAGCAGTGGGCAAAGCAGGCAAACCCGTCCTCTTAAAAAGAGGCCCCGCGGCTACAATAAGAGAGTTTCTCCTTGCCGCAGAACACATCATGGCAAACGATAACGGCAACGTAATCCTTTGTGAAAGAGGGGTAAAAGGTTTTGACTCTACTTTTACAAGAAACACGCTTGATATTGCGGCAATACCAATTATCAAAAAATTCTCACATCTTCCTGTCATAGCAGACCCCAGCCACGGAACAGGCAGAAGATACCTGATTGAACCTATGAGCAAGGCTGCACTTATGGCAGGCGCGCACGGTCTGATGATAGAAATCCACAACGACCCTGACAACGCGTCTTCTGACGGAGCACAGAGCCTGAGTCTTCCGATGTTTAAAGAAGTACAAAGACACCTCAACAAACTAATAGGCAGAATAGACTACGACAACAAATTAGAAAAAGCAGAAAGAGAAAAGGCTGCACTGAAATAATGAAAAAATACGCGGATCGAACAGAAAATTTACAATATCAAAAATACGAAACAGTTAATGACATGCTAAAAGCCCGTTTTCTAAAAGCTTACAACTACGAACGCGCTTTAAAAGAAGAAAAAGAAAACGCTTTAAACTAATTACAGCTCTTCTTTTCTTTTTTCCTGAAGGGTGCCGGTATTGTCGAGTTCTGTAACTATTTTAATAATCGCATGTACGATAATGAGCAGCTGCGGTGTAATTTTGGCTGATTTTGAAAACTCCACCTTAAGCTCTTTTGCATCTTCATCAGAGTTTGATTTCCTTGTAGTGTAAACAGGGTTTTCAGACAGGTGAATCGCATTTTCGCCTTTTATTGCTTCGTTAAAGCGGTCTTTGGGAAAATCCTCACTGCACGTAATATCCATGTTTACACCGTTTTGCGCCATGAACAAAAAGACTTTTATCTCACCATAATTCTTTGTTGTGATGATAATGGTAATAGACTCCTCGCCTGCACCTTTTTTGCCTTCCTCAGAAGAATCTGCGCCAAAATTAAACCCTGCGCTCTCATTCAAAGGCAGCCACGGCAGATACATTACCATAAGGCTTTTTAAAATTTGCGCCTGAGAAGCGTCATTTGCGGGGATACATGCGTTGATAAGCACAGACATCTCTTTGAGCTGACGGGTGTCGTAGATACCGGATTGATTCATTGTTGTAATCATTTTTTGAAGCTTTTCCAGAGCAGCTTTGCCGTTTGTTTGCAAAAGCATAAGGATTTTTGAAATATCAATATCCTGTTTCATTAACGCCGCAAGTTCCTGTGCTGTAACTGTTTTACCCTGTGTAACAATCTGTTCTATGAGCTGGCTTAAATTTTCAGGAAAATTAAACATGTTTTTCATAAGCCATGAGCGTTCAACATTAGACAACTCCTTTAACATCATCTGTGTATTCAAAATGTCTTGCTGGCGTACAAAATTTTGGGTGATATTTTGGGCAGTCTGCTGAACCATTTTCATAGCTTCATTTTGAGCACGCTGAAAATTCTCGTTGGCAACTTTACCGGGCTGCTGCTGGACGGGTTTTCCGGTACTGTAGTCAAAGACGTTTTTTATAAACTGGCCTAGGCTTAAATCGCTCATAATTTGCTAATAATCCGCTTTCAAGTTAAGTGCCCATATTACAAGTATAATAGTTTTTTCAAAAAAACCAAGACCGTTAAAACTTATTTGACTGGCTTTTTTCAAAAATTTCTCTGCTTTTAGCCAGTGCATGGTTTTTAAAAGAGCACATGCCATGCTGTTTGTCGTACACGCCAACACTTGTCAGCCTGTTTGCAACAAGCTCGTTCAAATCATCAGGTGCAATAAAAAGCGCGCACTGCGGCGTACATTCATCAAAATTAAAAGGGCATTTTTTTATCATGATTTTATCTCCCGTGTTATTACATTTTGGCACTTTCAGGGCTTGTGCGCATACGCAGTTCGGGTGATTTTTAATAAAAATTACTTAACAAATTTTAATAATGTATTATAATAAACATGACAGAATCTGATTTATTCGTATATATAAATTGTTAGTAAATTAGGATTCGGTCAGGTCAAAAAGCCCCCACCATCCGTTGAAAGGATTGCCATGATACAAAATCTTTTAGGATTGATTTCAAAAACGTTAACCCCAACTCGCTCCACTGCAATTTCTGCTGTGAGACCGGCATCTGTTAACCCTTTTGCGACAGGACAGTCATCCAATCCGTTTATGGCTAACTCCTCCATAAGTTCAAACTTCTACGGAAAAAACAATCCGGTAAGAGGCGGCTACTTTGCAGGCTATTACAACGGAAAACCCAATATTGTGGGAAGAAAGCTGTTTTTGGAAGTTTAAGCCTCGCTGCTTTTTAGCTCTTCCAGCTCTTTTAAAATCCCCTGATTAATTTCCAGCACGTCAACCCCGAGGTTTGATAAAACCTGCATTGCCACCGAATCAGGCGTTTGTGTAATTGCCCACAAAAGGTTCTCTGATGCAATTTTTGTGTTTTTGTGTTTTTTGGCTTTTTCCCATGCAATTTCAAGTATTTTCTTTGCACGGTCGGAAAAAACAACCTCGCCAAATGTGTAAGAGTTGCCATAGCCAAGGACTTTTTCCACCTCTATGCGTGCGTCTTTTATGGTAATACCAAGCTGCGAAAGCACCTTTGCTCCAATTCCTGCACCTTCTCCTATTATGCCCAGCAGTATAAACTCACTGCCTACAATATTTCTGTTCATGCTCTGTGCTTCGCGTTTTGCAAGACGCAGAATTGTGAGGGTTTCCGGCATTTGTTTTTCGATTGGTTTAATTATTTTGTGAGCCAGATCATCATCTTGAATATGCAGCTCTTTAAAAATGTTATACGCAATACCGCTTTTTGCTTTTAACACACCGAGTATAATGTGTTCGGGTTTTACGCTGGCAGAACCGAGCTCTTTGGCGGTTTCAAAAGCAAGAAGCATTGTCTTAAACGCATTTGGCGTAAAAATAATCTGTTTTTCTTCAAACTCTGCCTGCCGTGAAGAAACCTCCTGCAGTTTGCCCGTATACTTTTCAAGGTCAATGCCGGATTCATTTAAAAGCTTTGTCAAATCAGAATTTGTATCTTCCAGTATGGATTGCACAATCTGCTCTGTGCCTAGAATCTCGTAATGAGAAGCGGTAAGCTTTGCCACCGCACGCTCGAGAATGTCTTTTGCGTCCCCTTCTTTAAAAATAGACTGGACAGTAGAATACTCGCTTTTATCTTTTTTTCTTTCCAGCTCGGGGTGGATTTCATTCTTTTTGTTATTTTTTTCAATAAGTTTTAAAAGTGTATGCTTGAGTTTTTCGATATCAACGCCGTAGTGGTTAAAATCTTGCAGCAGCTCGGATTTTGCAGATTCCGCAGTAAGAATAAGTGCAAGCAGAATGTGCTCGGACATTATGTAAGAGTTTTTCTTTTTCGCAAGCTCTGACGCAAGCTTGATAAGCTTTTGCGAGCCTTGGCTAAACGCAATATTTGTGTGCATAAACTCGTGAGAAACATCGCTGTACTTTTTGTAAACATACTCCCTAAAGTCATCTGCGTTCATACCGCCGTAGGCTAAAAGTCTTGAACAGATATTTGATTTTGTCTCAAGCACGCCTAGAAGTATGTGCTCCGGATAGATTTTAAAAGTTTTTGAATCCGCAGCCTCTTTTTGAGCCATTGAGATTATATTTATTGCTTTTTCTGTAAAACGTTCGAACACAAATTTCTCCTTTTAGGGTATGCTTTATTATTTTTTGGTTTTAGGTATTGCATTATTGTACAAAGAGTATTTTTTACCCTGTTTTATTATTTCATAATTATAAAGGTTATTAAAGTCTTTTGCATTTTTGTTGCGTACTATCACATAAGTGCCCTCATCAATAACTTTTGTATCAGGTGTGATATCTTTTATAAAATCCACATTGGCCTCACGGTAATAAATAAGGCTGTATCTGTTGCCCGTACCCATTGCAGCAAGTTTTGCACCGTTATTTTTTGCAGTTTTTGCGTATTCAATAAGCTCATTTTGGCCGAAGCTGACAACGTAAGGAAAAATCATCTTTGCGGCAAACATTGACAACACTGCCATAAACCCGACAAGTGCAATAAAATGCAGCTTCTTTTTATCTTTAAAAATAGCAAAACTGTTGAATAAAACAGAAGCCATAATAACAATTACCCCGGGAATCTGCATTGCCTCAAGCCCTGCTCTGTCAGCCTCTCTAATAAACTGCGGTGCGACAGTCAGTCCTATTGCCGTTAAGATAAATGCAAAATTTAAAATAATGGTAGAAATATTTACAGCTCTTTCGTTTTCGTCTTTAAAAATATAATCAAACCAGAATTTACCAAGAATCATTGCAGCAGGAAACATTGCCGGCAAAATATAAGTGGGCAGTTTTGTGCTTGCTGCTGAATAAAACCCGAATACAACAAGGAAAAACACTGTATTTAAAACCATAAACTTATGCAATGGCAGAAGGTCGCAAAATTTGCCAAAATACCCCTGAATATTTTTGGAATGTTTTTTGAAAAAGACTGTAATTTGAGCCGCAAAAGAAAATATCCAAGGCATAAACCCGAGGAAAAACACAGGAATGTAATAATAAAAAGGCTGTTTTCTGCCAAGCTCATGCGAGTTTGCAAAACGTTCAAAATGATGTTTGTAAATGTATTCTCTAAAAAACACATAGCCGTATTTTTGCAGCATAATAATATGCCATGGCAACGTCACTATAAAGAAAAGCACAAGCCCGGGGATTATGTATAAAGGTTTGAACATTTCTTTGAAACGACCGGCAATAATATAAGAAATAAAAATTGTCAAAGCCGGTATTGCCAGCCCCGGAACGCCTTTTGCCATAACCGCAAAACCGGCCCAGATATAAGCAAGCCACCAGAAGTATTTTTTAAACCTCTGTGAGCAAAACAGAGTATAAATCCCTGAAAAAGCACTGGCTGCAATGCAAACTGACAAAAGCATATCCAGTATTGCCACACGTGCCAGCACAACATATTCAAAGCAAGATGCAAGGATTAAGGCACAAATGAGTCCATATTTTTTTGATGAGATTTTACTTCCCAGAAAATACGTTATACCCACCCCGAAAACCGCACAGAGAGACACGGGTATTCTTGCTGTAGCTTCTGTTATTTTGCCGAATATACTGAAAGACAAAACCTCAAGCCAAAAATAAAGAGGAGGTTTTTCAAAGAAAAAGTCACCGTTTAAATAAAGCGTCAACAGGTCATTTGCATGAAACAAGTCTCTTGACATGGCCACATAGCGTGTCTCGTCCACGTCAATAAGAGGGTACGCACCCATGGAAAAAAAGTATAAAAAATAACACACAAACAGTATCACAAAGATGGCAATAAGGTCTTTGTGCCTTTTAAAAAATTTTAATATAGATGCTTTATTCATTTTTCCCCTTAGTCGTTTATTATCAGATTATTTTATAACAAATCTTTTATTCTTTGAACAGCTTCTTGTATCATTTGTTCTTTATCTTTTATATCCAGCCAGTAAATATCTTTGTTCTGCCTGAACCAAGTGAGCTGCCTTTTTGCGTAGCGTCTTGTATTTTGTTTTATTTTTTCAACGCATTCATCAAAGGTTATACTATTTTCAAAGTAATCAATAAACTCTTGATAGCCTATTGTTTTTTCAAGGCTGCGGATTTTTCCGTATTTTTCAAACAGATTTTTAGCCTCCTGCTCCAGCCCCTGCTCGAGCATAATATCAACTCGTTTGTCTGTTCGGTTGTACAAAAACTGTCTGTCTTCTCCGTTTAAATGCCCGAGACCGAGCCAGATTACATTGTATTGAGGTTCTTTCTTTTTTTGCGCCTGTGACATCGGAGTGCCCAGTGTTTTACAAACCTCAAGCGCACGGATAATCTTGATGGTATTATTAGGGTGCATATTTTTTGCCAGAACAGGGTCTGCCTCGCAAAGCATCTGATAAAGGGCCTGTGCACCTTTTTCTTTTTCTATTTTATGAAGATGTTCTCGCAATTCTTTATCGGGAGCAACTCGTGGCATATCATAATTCTCGAGCAAAATACGAAAATAAAGCCCTGTTCCTCCAGCAACCACGGGGGTTTTACCCTCTTCAAAAAGGCTTTGTATCACCTTTGAGGCTTCATCAGCAAAATCAGCCACAGTAAACTCTTCAACAGGTTCAACAACATCCATAAGATGATGTTTTATTCCCTGCATCTCTTCTTTAGAAGGTTTTGCCGTTGCTATATCAAACTCTTTGTATATCTGCCTTGAATCAGCAGAAATAATTTCCGTATCAAAAAATTTTGCTATTTCAACAGCCAGCGCTGTTTTGCCGGAAGCGGTAGGCCCTGCAATTGCTATTATATTTTTTTTATTTGTTTTCGTCATAATACAAGAATATCAGCACAAGAGCGTATGTCATCACATAAAATGAAACTAAAAGCCCGATAATTGTGAGCACTATATTTAAGCTGAACAAAAAGCTCAAAAAAGACATTATTATGTTTAAAAACAAAAGAAAAATTAAAAGCGAGACAGACCCAAGAAAATGCTTAAACACAAAAACAATATTTGTATTAAAAGCACTGAAAGGAGCCAGCACAAGCGATTTTAAATACGGAGTTTTTTTATCATCACGTTTTGAAAGATTATTGTAAAGAGCAGGAAACAAAAACATAGTTAAAAGTGAAAACACACAAAATACCGCACCAAAGAAAAACATCCAGATATTTATTGCTTTAAGTTGATAAAAGCTCAATGATGCCACATACTTTTGCATTTGAGCCGGTGTAGAATTTGCCGCAGCCATAAACTCACCCCAGTTAATGTGAGGATGGGGCAGATATTTCATCCCGAATTTGTAAGCTGCAACAAGCAAGAGCATATACACAACAACATAAGCAACAAGCGTAAAAGTAACGGGAAGAAAATATTCTCCAACACCGGGGAAAAACTCTTTACCCAGAGCAAAAGACGCCTCTGCCTTTTCTCTATCGTCTCTATAAAAGTTTTTTTCAGCTTTTTTATTGTGTTCCAGAGTTTTTTGTATCATGTTGAACCAGCCTGAGAAAAACGCAGTGCACAGCAGTATATTCGCCACAAAAAATACCATATAAGCAATTTTGTTTGTCTGCTGGTACAAAGCGCCTGTAGTAAGGCTGATAACTATCATAAAAATCACAATCGGCTGTGCAACAACAATGTTATCCCTTGTGATATCAAATGCTTTTTTTATACATAAACTCATAGCCCTGATTATAACATATTATATTAAATATTGTAGTATAATTTTTATTATAATATCAGTCCTAAGTAAACGGGGTAACAGAAGGGATAATACAGAATATGAGAAGCGACAACGTAAAAAAAGGCATACACAAAGCAGCACACCGTTCATTGCTTTACGCAACCGGAGTTTCAAAAGAAGGGTTAAAAAGGCCTTTTATCGGTATAGCCAGCTCATTTTCCGACCTTGTACCGGGTCATGCCGGAATGCGAGACCTTGAAAGACAAATTGAAAAAGGAATCCACACAGGCGGCGGACAGGCATTTATCTTCGGTACACCTGCCGTATGCGACGGTATTGCAATGGGGCATTGCGGAATGAAATATTCACTGCCGTCTCGTGACTTGATAGCAGACTGCGTAGAAACCGTTGCTGAAGCGCACCAACTTGACGGCCTTGTACTTTTGACAAACTGCGACAAAATAACACCCGGTATGTTAATAGCCGCGCTCAGACTCGATATCCCCTGTATAGTTGTAACAGCAGGCCCAATGATGGACGGATGTTCCAAAAATGAAGTTTTAACAATGATAAGAGGCTCCTTTGAAGCTGTGGGTAAACTATCAGCCGGAAAAATCACAGAACAACGTCTGCATGAAATGGAAGAAGAATGCTGCCCTTCAGCCGGCTCTTGTCAGGGGCTTTACACGGCCAACACAATGGCATGCCTGACAGAAGTAATGGGAATGAGCCTTCCTTTCTGCGCAACAGCTTCTGCTGTATCTTCAAAGAAAAAACAAATTGCGTTTGAATCAGGAATAAAAATCGTTGAGCTCGTTGAAAAAGGAATCAAACCCTCTGAAATAATAACAAAAGACTCCATGCGAAACGCAATCGTCACAGACCTTGCACTGGGTGGCTCCACAAACTCTATTTTACATTTGCTTGCCATTGCAAATTCAGGAAACATAGATATTTCACTCAAAGACTTTGATGAGTTGAGCTATAAAATCCCTCAGATAATCAAACTCGACCCCTCTGCCCTTCCTACAATGACTGATTTGCACAACGCAGGAGGAATCCCCGGGGTAATGAAAACGCTTTACGGAAACACACCCGAACTCAAAGATACAAAAGGCGTATCAGGTTTAAAAATTTCACAAATAGCACAGGCTGCGTGGGTTGATAACACAATCGTGTACACACTCGACAACCCGATTACATCAAACCCCGGGCTGGGAATTTTAAAAGGTAATCTTGCTCAAGACGGTGCCGTTATTAAAATTTCGGGGGTTGACCCCTCAGCGCTGACTTTTGAGGGCACGGCCAAAGTCTTTAATTCAGAAGAAGAAACAATGGAAGCCATAGACAAAGACCGGATAAAAGAAGGCGATGTTGTGGTAATCTGCTATGAAGGCCCCAAAGGCGGCCCGGGTATGAGAGAAATGCTTGCCCCTACTTCCATGATTGTCGGAAAAGGCCTTGGTGCAAAAGTTGCACTGATTACAGACGGACGTTTTTCAGGCGGAACACGCGGGCTGTGCATAGGTCATATCTGTCCCGAAGCTGCTATGGGCGGAATTATAGGCTTGATTAAAAACGGAGATAAAATTAAAATAGATATACCGCAAAGAAAACTCGACCTTCTTGTAAGCGAAGAGGAGCTTGAGAAAAGACGCAAAGAATTCAAGCCTCTGCCGCCAAAAGAAGTTAAAGGATTCCTTACAAAATACGCTAAAACAGTACAAAGCGCCTCTGTCGGTGCAGTAACACTATAATAATTAATAAAGGATAAATCTATGTCAGGACACTCAAAATGGTCAACAATTAAACACAAAAAAGCTAAAGTAGACGCACAAAGAGGCGTTGCTTTCCAAAAATACTCAAGAGAAATCATCGTAGCAGCAAAAATGGGAGGAGGCGACCCGGCCGCAAACTTCCGTTTAAGAACCGCTATTGAAAAAGCAAAAGCAGGCGGTCTGCCAAATGACAACATCAAACGTGCAATAGAAAAAGGGTGCGGCGCTGGCGCAAGCGAAAACTACGAAGAACTGACCTACGAAGGCTACGGTGCAGGCGGTGTTGCAGTTATTGTAGAAGCAATGACAGACAACAGAAACCGCACAGCAGGCGATATCAGAAGCTACTTTACAAAATTCAACGGAAACCTCGGCGAAACAGGCTGCGTAGGCTGGATGTTTAAAGATGCAGGCGTGGTTACTTTTGCAAAAGACGAGGTTGACTACGAACAATTGTTTAACGAAGCAATAAACGCCGGTGCAGATGATTTTGTAGATGAAGATGACGAATACAAAGTAATCACAGCACCTGAAAACTTCCAGATTGTTGTGGAATCATTAGAAAAACTCGGTTTCAAGCACTCAGGCGCAGAGCTTACAAAACTGCCTCAAAACACGCTGGAAATAACAGACGAAAAAACAGCAAAAATGATATTGCTTTTAATGGATAAACTGGAAGAACACGATGACGTGCAAAACGTTTATTCAAACTTTGACATTCCTGACGAGGTCATGGAAAAAGTTCAAATATAATTAAAACTAAACTGCAGCAAAAGTTATTGCATAAAGAGCAACAATTGCAACAGCACTCAGCATTATCCAACCGTTAATGACAGGGTGCTGGTTTGCAAAAACATCTGCTATAGTAAATTTTCTTTCAGTATATTCTGCTGAATTTGTTTTCATAATAAACACCGTTCTTTTCTTTTTGTAAGATTGAATATTAATAGTCTACATGTTGATTTTAGCGTTTTTAAAACGTTTTACATCAACTGTTTAAAGGATAAACGGTCATGCTTGTCTATTGAGGTTTTATACCCGTCTGTCCTCCGCGTGCAGGATTGCAATTATTAATGTAAGTATTAAAATATCTATAATTCAAATAGCGATTAAATGAGATATTTATATGAGAAAAATTCAATTTATTAACCTTCTTGCAGACACGTTCTCGTCTTCCAAGGTAATTAACCTGCTGATTTTTATACTGTTTACAGTAATCATGACAGCAACACTCGGCGCAAGATATTACCTCTTCCAGAGCATCATCTCTGCTGACGGAACAAGCAAACGCGACATTGTTGCGCCCAAAACAATCAAGGTTGTTGATACTTTTAAAACCGAGCAAAATAAAAAAGAAATTGCTCAAAAAGTAGAGCCTATTCTGACTCCGGCAGAAGATACCTACATAAAAAACAACTATGCAATGCTTATTAAGTCCATTGAACAAATCAGGGCAAAAGACAGCTTCTACAGCCAGAAAAAAGACGAAATGGCGCTTCTTTTTGATCTTGAAAACAACTATTACAAAGACTATATCCTAAACTATTTGATAAATTCGAATGACGAAAGGCTTAAAAATACCCTCAAAAAAGCCGAAAAAACACTTACAAACGTCTTGAATCAAGGGGTTACGGAAAAAGACTTTGAAAAGGGCAACCTTTCATCAATGATTTTGAGAAACACGCATTTTGAAACATCCAAAGGTGAAATACGTGTTATATCAGCGCTTTTAGAACAGGTTATTGTACCTAACATGGTATTTGACGAGGCTGCCACAGAGCTTGCCAAGAAAAACGCAATCAACTCTGTCGCTCCAACAGTAGTAAAGTTTGAAAAAGGCGAAAAAATTGTATTTGCCGGCGAGCCGGTTACCCGTGTAAAAAAAGACGCACTGCAAAAAGCCGGTTACAACGTGCTTGAGCTAAACACAAAAGGCGTTATAGGGATATTTGCACTCGTGTGTATGGGCGTAATTACTTTTATGTATTACCTTTTGTATTACGAAAAACAGTTTGTAACAAAAAATTACCTCTCAGTTATAGCTCTTTTGTCTGTTTTAATGTCTGCTCTGGCAACAGTATTACCATCGGGTGCATCTTTTTACTTTTTGCCGTTCCCTGCGCTTGCGGTTTTGATATCAGTATTCACAAACCCGAGAGTAGCGATAAATGTAACAACTATATTAATTACAATCATTGCCCTTGTGGAACAAATGCCCATGCAGCCCGCTGCGGTATTTATAATAGTCTGTCTTGTGGCAGCAATCGCAACATCAAAAGTACGTTATTCCAGAAGGTTTGACCTTGTAAAAATCGGTGGAGAAATCGGCTTTGCAATGCTGTTTTTGATTTTAATCATATATTTAATCGAAAACTCAATCAATCCAATTGATTCTGTTATTGTTTGGACAAACACAATAATCGGAACACTTAACGGCCTATTGTCAGGTATTATTGTACTCGGAATTATTCCTTTGCTTGAAAGCATGTTCAAAATTGTTACACCATACGGACTTGCGGAGCTTGCAGACAACAACCAGCCGCTTTTAAAACGTTTGCAATTTGAAGCACCCGGTACATTTGCACACTGTCTTATGGTGGCTAACCTGTGCGAAACAGCAGCCGAAGCAATCGGCGCAGACCCCGTGCTTGCACGTGTGGGTGCGCTATACCACGACATAGGAAAACTTAAAAGACCTTTATTCTTTGTAGAAAACCAGACCTACTTCGGCATTGAAAACCCTCACACAAAGCTCAACCCTAGATTGAGCAAAATGGTAATAACAGCCCACCCCAAAGACGGTATTGACCTTGCAAAAGAATACGGACTGCCTCCGATAGTACAAAACTTTATTGTACAGCACCATGGAGACTCTATTGCAAGTTATTTCTACAATCAGGCAAAAATGGAAGAAGGTGCTGACAAAGTAACAGAAGAACAATTCCGCTACACAGGCCCGCGCCCGAACATGAAAGAAACCGCAATCCTTATGATTGCAGACTCGGTTGAATCTGCGTCAAGAACGCTCAAAGACCATTCTCAAGAAGAGCTCGACGGAATGATTAACAAAATCATCCAGTCAAAACTCAATGACGGCCAGCTTTCTGACAGCCCGCTGACATTAAAAGACCTCAAAACAATCGCAGCAGCGTTGAGCAAAAACCTTAGAGCTGCTCACCACCAAAGAATCAAATACCACGAAAACATTATTCAAGAGCTCGAAGAAAAAGCTCTCAAAAAGAAATTCGTGGCACCCGACAAAATCACAACAGATGAAGAAGAAAAAATAGAAAAAAAGATTCAAAAACACATTCAAAAGTCTGAAAATACGGAAGAACAAAAAGAAAATAATGACCAAAGAGATTAATATCTTTATAGAAAATACTTATGAGGATTTTAAAGCACCGTCTGACGGGTCTTTTGACACAGCGCAGATGACAAAAGACGCAGTGACGATGACGCAGTATTTTTTGTCGAAAAAAGAATGGGTTGAAAAATCCTGTCTTAAAGGTTATGATTTTAGTCTTCTGTACTTTGATACGGTTTTAACAGATGACAACCACATACACGAAATTAACCGTGAATACAGGCAAAAAGACAGGCCTACGGATGTGATTACGTTTGCAATCTTTGCAGACAGCCCACCGGAAGAAAGATTTATCTTTGACAACGAAATAAATCTGGGGGAAATAATCATATCGCTGGACACAGCGCTTTCTCAATCAAAAGACGAAAGCCACGAAAACAAAACTTTTAAAGACGAGTTGTACTTTTTGCTTGCACACGGCATACTCCATCTGTTAGGATATGACCATCAAGACGAAGATACGCTGAAAGAAATGTGGACGATTCAGCAGGAAATGATAAATAATCTGGGGATTTAAGAATAATGTCAAAATTTACATCCGGCGGCTATAAAAAGAGTTTGTCATACGCATTGCAAGGCCTGAGCGTTGCATACAAATCACAGCGCAATTACAGGTTCCATTTGTTTGTGGGCTTTCTTGCAATTTTAGGCGGCATAATTTTAAACTTCAAATGTATTGAATACTGTGTACTCATACTTGCAATCAGCTTTGTGATTACAGCAGAGCTTTTCAACTCCGTAATCGAGTTTGCGCTTGATGCGCTTTACAAAAACAAATATTCCAAAATGGTAAAAATGGCAAAAGACCTTTCAGCAGGTGTTGTGCTGATTGCGGCAATGACAAGTGTGTTAATAGGCCTGATGCTCTTCGGCCGTAAGCTTTTGATTATGTTTTTGTATTGATAAAATTTATGATGCAGTTTGTTTGTTTTGTGTTTATGCGTACAAAGCAAAGTATATTAATTTTTCTAGCTCGACTCCGCTGCGCGGCGCGCGGCACGCAGTGCCGCAGAATAAAGCTTGAAAAGTGAGGGAATAATAGTTTTACTTTAGAGTGACTTAAAATGCGAAGCATTTTTCGGAACGGCAAAGTGAAACTATTGTTTCCGAACGCATAAAGCAAGCCTCAAGCAAAAATTACATCGTAAATATTATCAAAAAAGCACTCTTCTAAGAGAGAAGAGCGCTTTTTTATTTTTATCAATTCAATCTATGTCAACTATGAACAACCGGAATATCCGCAGTTAAGACAGATAAAGCAGCCTTCGCCGTAGCCGAGAACAGCTCCGCATTCGGGGCATTTGTGTTCTTCGCCTGTGTGCTGTGCTTCGGGCAGGTCAGCTTTAGGCTCGTCAATTGCTTTGATTTCAGGCATTTTTTTGTCGTCTTTTTTCTCAAGATTCATAGGCTGGAATTGTCTTGAGTTGTTACGATAAACAGTAATGCCTTTAAGGTTGTTTTCATAAGCTAACAGGTAAGAATCCGCAACATCCTGTCTTGTAGCGTTTTCTTCAAAGTTAACTGTTTTTGAAACAGCGTTGTCAGTATGAAGCTGGAATGCAGCCTGCATTTTAACGTGCCAGTAAGGAGAAACGTCATGAGCTGCAACAAAGATTTTCTTAGCTTCTTCAGGCACCTCACTGCAATGAGCAGCTGTGCCGTCAATTGAAATTTTCTTCATCAATTCATCGGAGTAGAAGCCGTGTTTTCTTGCATACTGTTCAAAGATGGGGTTAATTTCCATCATGATTGTACCATCCATTACGTCACGGATAAATACAAGCCCGAATAAAGGCTCAACACCGCCTGACGCACCGGCAATCATAGAGATTGTACCTGTCGGAGCAATACAAGTTGTAGTTGCGTTTCTGATACCGGATTTTGCGATTTGAGCGTCTAAATCAGCCCACATTTCGTCAGTGATAATGCCTGCTGATTTACCTTCATATTTGTATGTTAAGAAAGGTTTGCCGTCTTTGAATACACCGTCGTAAACGCTTCCTTTAAAGTTGCCGAATCTGCCTCTTTCTTTAGAAAGCTCGATTGATTTAACTTTAGACTGGTAATCGATAAATTCCATAACCTGAGAAGCCAATTTTGTGCCTTCTTCAGAGTTGTAAGCAATGCCCATTTTCATAAGCATATCAGCCCAGCCCATTACACCGAGACCGATTTTACGGTTGTTTTGAACCATTTCTGAAATCTGCGGGAGCGGGTAATTGTTGATAGCAATAACGTTGTCAAGGAAGTGAATAGCTGTTTTTGTAGTTTCAGCCAGCTTATCCCAATCAACGCTGTAGTTTCCTTCAGAACCTTTGAGCATCAAACCGAGGTTGATAGAACCGAGGTTGCAGGCTTCGTAAGGAAGCAGAGGAACCTCACCGCACGGGTTTGTTGATTCAATGTCACCGATTAAAGGTGTGGGGTTGTCATAGTTCATTTTGTCAATGAATATAATACCCGGCTCGCCGTTTTTCCAAGCACCTTCAACAATCAGGTCAAATACAGCCTTTGCATTCAATTTGCCAACAGGCTGTTTTGTTCTTGGGTGGTACAGTTCATAATCTGTGCCGGCTTTTAGGGCTTCCATAAACTTGTCTGTAACAGCAACAGAGATGTTGAAGTTGTTTAATTTAAAGTTATCTGATTTGCAGTTGATAAAATCTAAAATATCAGGGTGGTCAATTCTTAAAATACCCATGTTAGCGCCGCGTCTTGTACCACCTTGTTTAACAGCTTCTGTAGCTGCGTTAAACACTTCCATAAAGCTTACAGGGCCTGAAGATACACCCATTGTAGAGCGGACAACGTCATTTTTAGGTCTTAATCTTGAGAAAGAAAAACCTGTGCCACCGCCTGATTTGTGAATAAGAGCAGTGTTTTTAACTGTTTCAAAAATGCCTTCAAGAGAATCTTCAACAGGCAGAACAAAACAAGCTGCCAATTGTCCCAGCTCTCTGCCTGCATTCATCAAAGTAGGCGAGTTTGGCATAAAATAACGGTTTGTTATAAAGCTGTAAAATTCTTTTGTAGTTTTGTCCACTTCTTCCTGTGTAGAACCAAATTTTTTGTCAGCTGCAGCAAGGGTAGATGCAACCCTCATAAATAAATCTTCCGGTCTTTCTGTCGGGTTGCCCTGAGCATCCCTTTTTAAGTATCTTTTCTCCAAAACTTTGATGGCGTTTTGAGACAAATTGAGTTTTTCTTCCGTGCAATCCACTTTAAATTTTCTCCCCAAATCTAATAACTATCTAATTATTTTATTGTAATACTAAAAAACCATGACAATGCAGTCATGGTCTGTAGTTTGTTACAATATTAAGTGTACAATTTTTACTTTTACAGACAAAAAGCAAAAAAATCTTTTTTTAGTTTTTAAACCTTTTGTGAAAGAAAAGCAATAATGATACTTATAAAAAACATTTTTAAAAGAACCGTAGACCCCAATCTTCAAAAAGCAGTCAAAGATTCTGAAAAAATTATGCAAAAATACATTGATGAAAATGTATTTAAAAGCAGCACAATGAAAGAGCTTTTAAGCGATACCTTTGAATACAAAGGCCAGAGGCCTGATACTATTTTGCTCAAAGATTTAAAAACAGGAAAACCTGTCGAAGCAAAGGTAAAACTCTCTTCAAAAAAGAACCATTACGAACCTTCCGTAACAGTTGAGACCATCGAGCTTGTAGACAAATTCGGCAAAAGCATCGGCAGCAAAGAATATAGCATAAAGCCGGCTTCGGACAAAAAATTGTTTATGATTACAGGAGAGATGAATACTCACAGACAGGATCTTGCGGGAGTGGGCTTCCGGCTCGACCAGATGCATATAGAAAGAGCATTGCAGCTCGGTATAGAAAAGATACCCCGCGTTGCTCTTCCAAAAGCAATTTTGTACCATACAAAAATGGGTTTTCTTCCTGACAGGGGAGAAGAGTACTATGTTCAAATAAAAAACTCAAACCAAATCATGCCTGCACTGGAAAAACACTTCGAACGCCTTGCCGGAGAAATACCCATAAGCAGTTTTGTGCCAATTGTTATAGAAAAATGCGGAAAGTTTTTTATTGACATGAACACAACAGCAGCAGTAACAACGCTCGAGCAATGCAAAAACAGGATTGAAAGAACAAATGCACACAGGCTGTTGAGTTTTAATACGGTTTCTACAAATATGTCACTCAAGGGAAAAGAGCTCGATCATTGGAAAGAGTTATTGAAAGACCATCCTATACTTTCAAAACTTTATCAAAAATTCCCCGAATATTAATCAAAAAATAAAAAAAACGGCTCGCAATTAAGCAGAGCCGTTGGAATGAAAATTTCTTTACATTCCTCGTCTATTGTGAAGTGTGTGAAGTAAATGAAGTGAAGTAAATAAGTAAGTTTTTAAGTTTGTGGTTTAGCTTTGTTTCTCTAATATCTCTAATATGTAAGTGGTGTTTAACCTTTGTCTCTGGTCTCTTATATCTCTCGTACTTATATAAACAATTTCTTTTAAAGAAAATTGCCATATTAGAGTTATAAATAGTATATATCTGTTACATTTCTTAATATTTCATGAGTAAAAAGTGCTATTTAACATAGTTTTAGCCTATTGAAATATTACTAATCCTTAAATTCCAATAATTTATAAGGTTCAACTTCAAGAGCATTTGCAATTTTTACAAGTGTTTTCATGCTTATATTAACTTTGCCTGTCTCAATATTGCTCATGTTATTTTCAAATGTCTTAACCAGAGCCGCCAATTCCGATTGATTTATATCTTTCGACATTCTCAAAAACTTGATTCTTAGACCTAATTTTTTCAAAAACTCATTTAATTCCATAATATTATTTTAATTGTATTGACGATTAAATTAAATAATATTAGAATATAAAATATATTATATTTTAATATCATAGGAACAAAAAAATGAACCAATCAGAATTAAAATCAACCATTATCGACAAAATTGACACAAAACTGGAAAACACCATTGATTCAACCTCGCAAATAATTGAATCTCTAATCACTTTAAGAGCAAATTGCGAAGAAATTTTATTCTTTCAAACCTTTCTAGATAAGTTAAGAGACTAAAACGCAAACGAAAACAACAGGTCTTCAATGATAAGCTGGGGTTTGATATAAGCCTGTGCCTGTTTTTTGGCATGCTGGATTTTCGAAATATCTTTTTTTATCTTTTGCACAAGCATTTTGTTATTCAAATTTCTTTTTATCATCTGTGCCAAATAAAACTCCATGCAATCAAGAACATATTCTACCTTGTAATCATGCTCTTGCATTGCTTCTAGCAGCACAGCAGCTGTATTTATAACATTTATCTTTTTTATTGCAGGGTAGTCAGCAAGCACTGCTGTTAAAAACTCAGTATCATAGCTCTGTGCATTAAATGACGGAACATAAAAACTCTGAGAGCGCGAAATAATAGTTTCTATGATATCCTCTTTGTCTTCTGTCAAAAACAAAAACAACGTGCGCTCCGGTGGCTCTTCAATGGATTTTAGCAGAGAGTTTGCAGAAGCTTCTATGAGCACATCTCTGTTGAGCGGTTTTGGTATCCAGTTTTCTTGCGGAAACTTGAAATTAAGCCCGCCAAAGTCTTGAATATGTTTTTTTTCAAACTCATTCATTTCTCCGATTTCCGAATCACAGAAAATAAACACCCTGTAATAATCAGATGAATTGATAAGGCTGTTATTAATCATAAGGGTTTGTTTTATCGAGATAACCTTGCTTGAAGTATCGTCAGAAGGTTTGTTATCGTTTTTTGAAACAGTCAAAACAGCAGGGTGCTGATTGTTGCGTATCCAGCTGCAATTAAGGCAGTCACAGGCGGGGTCTGCGTCTTTCATACAGTTCAGCTGTCTGGCTATTTCCATTGCAAGGTAATACTGTGCCGCAATATCCTGACCGTAGAGCACAATCGATTGAGCGAAGCTGCGCTTTTCGTTTTTTATTGCAGTTTCAAAATAGTTTGTGACATATTCAAATTTTCGTTTTAATATCGGATGGAACATAATTACCCCAGAAGCCCCAGTTCTACCGGAAGTTCATAAAAAGCCATTTCTCCTGTTTTTACCCTGTATTCAGCCTCCAGCAGATTCTTTCTTATTTGTATAATCCTGTCCATGGGCACATTGCGCAGCTTTTCAAGTTGTTTTTTTACAATAAATTCGCTCATATGGGTTTTAGATGCAATTTCAAACGAGCTTTTATCAACAGAATCAACCTTCATAGCAGCCAGTCTGGAAAAACTGGTTTGCAAAACAGCAAGAATCTCAAGGTAATGCTTGTTTGTGCACAGTTTTTTAAACTCCAGCAGAGCAAGGTCTTTTTGGCCTTTCAAAATATAATCGGACAAAAGAAAAATATCTTCCGTTGAAGTACAGATGTCTTTGATGTGTTCTTTTTTTATATTTTTTTCCGGATAAACGGACAACCTGAGCTTTTCAAGCTCGTTATCAATTACCCGAAGGTTAGTGCCTAGCCGCTCAATCAAAAATTGCACAACATCAGACGCCATCATCAACTCTTTTTTCTTAACCTGTTTTTGAATCCACGAGGCAAGTTCTTTCTGGTAAGGTTTAAACTCTGCAAATTCCGATGTTGAGGCATTTTTAGAGATGATTTTATAGATTTTTCTTCTTGTGTCGATTTTTTTTGTGCTGCCGCGTTCTATTCTGCACACAAAAACCACATACAGGCTCTCAGGCATTGACTGGATGGCTTCTTCAATCTGTTTGAGCTCTTTGTCTTCAAAGTTTATCTTGCCTTTTGTGTCAAAAAAGTATTTTTCACAGTTCACAACAGCAAGCACATTGCCAAACATCAAAGACGGTGTGCGCAAAATATCAATTAGTTCCTGAAACTTAGGGTTGTCATACACGCGATAGTTTGTAGACAAAAACGACTTGTCCACTACTTTGGACTTGAGTGATTCAAGCTCAAGCTCTATAAGATAATCTTCCTGTCCGTGATAAAAATACAGCATGGTTATATTTTAGCATAGTTGGGATTTAAAAATAAAACAGCTATATCCCTAAAAGCCTTTTTGCATTAGCCGTGGTAGCATTTGCCACTTCTTCAAAGCTGATGTTTCTAATAGAAGCAATCTCCTGTGCCACAAACTTCACATAAGCCGGCTGGTTCTCTTTGCCGCGATAGGGCACAGGTGTCATATAGGGCGCATCAGTTTCTAAAAGTAACTTTTCAAGCGGCACAGCCTTTGCAACCTCTTTTACTTTTTTGGCATTCTTAAAAGTCACAACCCCGCCAAGTGCAATGTAAAACCCTTCTTTAACGCACTCCAGCGCAAATTCCGGACTTCCGGAAAAACAATGCATTACCACTCCGGTTTCTTTTGCATTTGTTTTTTTCAGAATCTCAAACGTATCAAGATGAGCCTCTCTGTCATGCACAAGTACAGGCTTTTTGGCATCTTTTGCTATCAAAATCTGACGTTCAAAAATCTCTTTCTGTCGTTCAATCTGTGATTTATCCCAGTAATAATCAAGCCCTACCTCGCCCACTGCAATGATTTTCGGGTGTTTGAGATATTCTCTCATTAAACTTTCAGCTTTTTCATCAAAGGCACCGACTTCCTCGGGGTGAACCCCGACAGCACCGTATACATTGTCATATTTTTCGCACAACTCAACAATACGAGAAAACCCCGCAGGCTCCACGCCGGGGATAACAACCTTTTTCACCCCGTACTCATCCGCAGTTTTGAGCACTTCGTCAAACCGGTCTTTAAAATTATCCATATCAATATGTGTGTGCGTATCTATGAGCATATTAAACCAAATTTCTGTATCGTTTGCCGGTAATGATTCTCGAATAAAAGCCGCCCATGTCCAAAGCCTGATAGCCAAGCCTTGAAAGGTCATAACTCAAAACAGTGGCACAAGAACCCAATTCCAGATAAACTAGCCAATCTTTATCATAATTTTGAGTAATTTTATCTAAAATAGAATCATATTCCTTAAACGCCCACGAAGATGGCCCGTACACATAAGCCTTTTCTGATGCATTGGCAAAATATTTTTCATCTTTTAAAATGTTTGAGTTTTCAGACAAAACAAATAAAACTTTTCTATCCTGCCAGATAGATTTTATTTTATCTAATTTTCTTTTTGATTCTTCCTCATTATCGTTGTTGTTAAAATAGAACAAGAATGAATAAGCATCGCCATAAGAAGTGTCTTTATTAAAATTTACACGTTCTGATATTTTTTCTAAAATTCCGCTAAGCCAATACATCCCAAAATGATTACGCCAAAACATTAAAAGATTTTTATCAAAAGCATTAAAATTATTTGTACAGACAAGACATTTATCATCAGAGCCTTTTGAGAATATTTCAATCAATCTGTCTTGTAATAAAGGATATTGTGGGTTGTCATTCAAAATCGTACCGAATTCTTCACCATCACCAAAGCGTGACATTGATTTTTTGTTATTAATAATTTCATCTATTGTTTGTTCGCATGTTAATACATTTTTAGGAAAAATTTTTTCAATTTCTAAAAGTCTATCAATTTCGTCAAGCGTAAATTTTTTTAAATGTATATCATAAGAAGTTCTATTTTTTTTATCTATAAACCGCATAAGATAATATTGTACATGAAGAGGAGGATGAAATAATCTTATTATTTCTCTTATAATTTTCATACAAAATTTACGCAGCTGCATACTATGCCCTTCATTATTTATTAAAATAAACTGTTAATAAGTGCTTTTTTGTTTTCGTCATGAACTTTTGCAAGGATTGATTCTTTTTGCGTACCGTCGAGTCTGCCTATTTGTTTTAAGGCGGAAACTGCCTCGCATAAAAGAATTTCATTGTTGGAGTGCAAAAGGTTCTTTATTTCATCTTCTGCCTGTACAAGATTGTACTCGCAAATAACGCTCAAGGCGCTGCTTATGCGATACACGGGAACATTTGATTCATCAAGCTCATTTTTGACAAGGTTTTTCTGTGCATTCCAAAAATACTCCTGCTGTTTTTTCAACAGGTTGTAGATATCCTGAATTTCCTGTTTTGTATTTTTGTCCTCGTCAAAAGTGTACTCCTCATTGTTTGCCAGCTCTTCAAACTTGGACAAAGCTTTTAAAAGCACAACAGCTGCCTGCGGATTTTTGTTGTTTGTGTTGTAAGGAATCAAATACTCGAGCACCTCAAACATCTCAAAGCAGAATATCTGGCTCAATGGCAGAATCTCGCCCAGCCCCGAGAGGATATTGTCGATACAAAGCAGGACATAATTTTTGTCCTCATACTGTTGTAAAAGCTCCATAAGACTCTGGATATAGGGAATTTCTCCCGCAATATTTTCGCTCATGGAAGAGTGTTCCATTGCCTTTAAGATATGTTCAACAGCGGCTTTATCCTCATACGCAACAAGGAATTTCACAGCCTTGAGCACTGTGAACTCGTCATCTGACTCTAAAAGCTCAAGAGCTTTTTGATAAGCAGAATCAATTTTCATTGCCCCGAGAGCCTTTGCAGAGTTGAAAGCAACTGCCTCGTTATCTGAAAACGCATACTCTGTAAGGTCATCTGCTGCAATTGTATCGGGTATGTAGGAAAAATACTTTGCTGCATATGCTTTTTCGTCATCACTGCCGTTTTCAAGCAGCTCAAGCATTTCGTCTGTCAAATCTTCGTTTGCAAAGCGTGCAATGCCGCCTATGATTGTATCCTCAAAATCAGGGCAATAGTTTTTCAAAAACGCAAAGAGGTTTCTGAAATTGCCTTCATTCACGGCTTTTTGCAGTCTTTTATTCACATTATTTTTTACAAAGTCGAATAAAAACTCGCTTTTGTCACACAAAAGCGAAAATGCCTGTGTATCAGCATTGTTTATTATGCATTGCGCAGCCGCAAAAGCCTTTGTTTCATCTTTTGCGGTCAGGTCTTTAACAAGTTGTTCGTTATTTGTTGTCATAAATTACTCTCTAAAGCTTAATTCGGAAATTGATTTTTTAAGGTTATTTCGAATCGAAGTCATTTGTTCTTCAACGGTTTCGTCTGTCAGCGTGGCATCTTTGTCTTGCATTTTGATTCTGTACGCCATACTTTTAAAACCGTCTTGTATATGCTCGCCCTGATAAATGTCAAAGAGCTCTTCACCGTTGAAAAGATTTTGTTTTACAGACTTTTTGATAATCTTTGCAATCTCTTCATGAGACACACTCTCGGGTACGATAAATGCAAGGTCTCTTTGCACTTCCGGGAATTGTGAAAGTTTTTTGTATCTTACTGTAGATGTATGCACTGCTTTTAAAAGCTCTTCAAGGTTTATTTCAAACACATATACATTTTGCTGGAATTTTTCTTTGTCTTTCAAAATAGGATGTATTTCACCAAAGAAACCAACTTCCATAGGCTGTTTGCCAAGCATAACGAGTTTTGCGCTTTTACCGGGATGCAAAAACGCTTTGTCATTGCAAGGTCTAAACTGCACTCTGTTTTCCAGCCCCAGAAGCTCAAGAAGATTCTGCACAACGCCTTTTACACTAAAGAAATCAAGCACAGGTTTTTTAATCCATTTTTCGTTATTGATATCACCTGTCATGGCACCTGCGAGAATTCTTCTTTCTGTTACGCCGGAATCTTTTTCATCGGTTTCACGCTCGATAAAGTATGTTCTTCCTGTTTCAAAAATAGAAAAGTCTTTTTGTCCGTTTGAAAGGTTTGTTTTAACAACATTCAAAACACTCGGAATCAGTGACTGGCGAAGCATTGTGTGGTCTTCGCTCTGCGGGTTGCATACTTTTACGGCTTTTTCATCATTAAATTCTACACAGAACTCTTTGTACAAGGGCTCTCCAACGAGTGATGAAGTAACGGCTTCCATAAAACCTTTACCCAAAAGCATGTTGGAAACTTTTTTCAAAATTCTTGATTCTTCGCTGATTTCAGCCGACTGCGTATTTTTCGGCAAGGTTGGATCAATCTTGTCGTAGCCGTAGATTCTTGAAATTTCTTCAATCAAATCGATTTCTCTGTACACATCGTTTCTTCTGAAAGACGGAACTTTGAATTTTGCAGCGATTTCATTTTTCCCAAGGAGCTCAAAGCCAAGGTTCTGTGCAATTTCAACACATTTTTCCACAGGGATTTCAGTGCCTAAAATACGTTTGATTTGAGCAAATCTTAAAGTAATATCGATTTCCGGCAGTTTGTTGTCGCCTGTTTCTACAATACCGTCAACTTTCGCATCCGCAAGGTCCACTAAAAGCTGCATTGCTCTAAGCAGTGCGGGTTTAACCATTTCAATATCAATTCCGCGTTCAAATCTTGCGCTGGCTTCGCTTCGGTAGCCTATGCTTCTTGCAGAGCGTCTGTTTTGAGCCGGTGTAAAGTAGGCGGCTTCAAGCACGATATTTTTTGTGTTTTTGTCAACTTCGCTGTTGGCAGAGCCAAAAACACCGCCCACGCAGACAGCCTGCTCTTTTGTTGCAATCAGCACTGTATCGCTGTTTGTTTTACGTTCGATTTCATCGAGTGTAACGATTGTTTCGTTTTCTTTTGCACGTCTCACGCAAAGATAGCCGTTTAATTTGTCTTTATCAAAAGCGTGCAGCGGGCAGCCATATTCTAAAAGAACATAGTTTGTAATATCAACAACGTTGTTTATGGCACGGATACCGCATGCAGTGAGGCGTCTTTGCATCCATTCAGGCGACGGTTTTATCACTACGTCTTTTAAAAGACCTGCGCTGTAGTATTTGCAGCCTTCTTTATCAATAATTTCAACTTCAAATTTGTCTGTTGAATTGTCCTGTGTGCTTTGAAGCGGTGAGAATTGCAGCTTTTTGTTAAATATTGCACAAAGCTCTCTTGCAACCCCGATAACAGACATTTCATCCCCTCTGTTTGCAGTGGGTGCAACATCCAGTACAATGTCTTCTTTAATATTGAGCAGTTTTTCAACAGGAGTGCCTAATTTGATATCGTCGTACAATCTGTTCAAAATAAGGATTCCGTCTTCTTCCTGCAAGCCCTCAAGCCCCAGCTCGTCTTGAGAGCAAAGCATACCTTGAGATTCCACACCTCTGATTTTTGCGGGAGTGAGCTCAAACTGTTCACCTGTTTTTCTGTCCAAAACTTTTGAACCTACAGAAGCATAAGGGATAATTTGTCCTTCCTGTATATTTTGCGCGCCGCAAACAACAGTTTTGGTTTCATTACCGAGGTCAACTGTCACAAGGTGCAGTTTATCGGCATTCGGATGGTTTTCTATAAGTTTTATTTGTGCTGTTTTTATATTTGAAAATTTCGGGCCTGTTTTTTCAATTTCTTCTACTTCCAAACCGCTCATAGTCAGTTCGTGAGCAATTTGTTCGGGTGTAGTGTCTGTGAGATCAACAAATTCATTAAGCCATTCCAGTGAAATTTTCATAATCGATTATGTCCTTTTTAATTAATATCCATAACCGAATTTTATAATAAAGAGAACATAATGTCATGTTTGTGTATGTAGATAATATTTCATGGTAATATATTACTGTTGAGTTTGGTTAGATTACAAAATATTAAGGAACCCGCCCCATGGGTGATGAAGACAAGCAGTTTGAGGCATCGCACCAAAAACTGGAAAAAGCAAGAAAAGAAGGTCAGGTTGTAAAATCAAAAGATTTTTCAATGGCAATTGCAATGGTTGTAATGTTTTTTGCAATCGCAAAACTTTCGCCGTTTATTTTTGACCAGATATCAAGGCTCTTTGTGCTGTGCTATCAGCAGATTCCAAACCAGCATTTGCAGGTTATTGGACTGCCTTATCTGCTATTTATTACGCTTGTGCCTACTATTTTGATTATCGGGCCGATTCTCGCACTTGCAATGTTTATTGCAATACTCGGGGACTTTATACAGGTTGGACCGCTTTTTACCACCACACCGCTTGCGCCCAAACTCGACAAACTCAACCCTACAAAATATTTTAAAAACATAATGTCTGTAAAAACGCTTTTTGAGCTTGTGAAAAACATTGTAAAAGTTGCAATATTAGGCTACATAGGCTGGGTGGTATACAAATCTCACTTTGACATAATCCTTGGACTGGCTGCAATGGACAACCATTTTGCCATCATGCAGGAATTCGGTGCATTGATTATGGACTTTATTATAAAGGCCAGTATTGCCTTTTTGATTATTGCTGCGGCAGATTACGGTATGACCCGATGGAAATTTTTGCAAGACCAGAAGATGTCTTTTAAAGAGGTAAAAGACGAATACAAAAATACAGAAGGCGACCCCAATGTAAAAGCGGCACTGCGCCAGCGCCGACAGCAGATGATGCAGCAGGGTATGATGGATGCAGTGCCTGATGCGGATTTTGTAGTTACAAACCCCACCCACATTGCCTGTGCGCTAAAATACGATCAGGAAGAAATGGAATCTCCAAAGCTCGTGGCCAAAGGTACAGAGCTTTTTGCAAAAAAAATTATAGACATAGCACGCGAGCACGGAGTGCCTGTTGTAGAAAACCCTCCTGTTGCACGCGCGCTTTTCAGGCTGGTTGATGTTAACCGCGAAATCCCGCCTGACCTTTACAAAGCTGTAGCTGAAATCTTATTATTTGTATACAATTTGCGAAATTCTCAAAAACCTAGTAATATAAATATTAAGAAAAATGATAAAAAATAATCATGATTAACAACGCTTCTCAAAATAAAATTAAAGAATATATAACAATCGTTGAAAAGGTAGCAAAGGTTGAACACAGACGTATTCCTTCACACATGGTGGATTACGAAGAGCTTGTGTCTATAGGTATTATTGCTGTACAGGCAATGATTAAAAACAAAACACCCGAGCAGCTGGAAAAATACAACAGCTCCTACATTGCAACGGCTGTAAGATGGGCTATCAGAAACGAATTAAGAAACCGCTACAAGTGGTATACTTTAAAACACTCAAAAGCTTCTGAAGAAGAATCAGCAGAGGGCGGCTCCGATGGTGATATTGATGTGTCACCGGGAAAAGTAAGAGAAGCAATCTACGAGACTATTTTGTCTATAGATTCTATTGCCGCTGCATCGTCAGATAATGACTCTCCGTTCGATTTTATCAAAGACCCTCATGCTCTGCCGGACGAAAAAGCAGAAATCGGAGAACTGGGTAAAGCAATAAGAGAAGCTATTGCACCCCTGCCGCAAAAAGACAGGCTGGTTGTTGAATACAGATTTTACAGAAACATGCAGGTCAAAGAAATTGCAGAACAAGTCGGCCTGTCATCTTCGCGTATTACAAGGATTGTGCAATCAGCACTTAACCATGTAAGAGAATACCTTGTTGCGCATGAACATTACGGTTACTAAGCGTGATTAATATTTTATTATCAGTATTTATCATTGTTTCGGTTGTATTAATATTTTCCTTAATTTATTTGTTAAGGAAATACAAAAGCCTAAAAAAAACGTTCCGCACAAACAAGACAGCGCTAAGAGCAATTACAAAAACCATAAACTCTGTGCGCTACGGAAACCTGTACGAAAGGGTAAACGAAGAATCTTTCGCACTTTTCCCAAACCTTGCACAGAGCGTCAACTCTATGATTGAGTCCATTGTTGACAGAGAGGACATGATAAAAGAGTATCAAAACGATTTGAACAAAAAAATCGACGCTCTAAAAGAAGTGGAGCAGCTGAAAGAAGACTTTGTTGCAACTTTAACACACGATTTAAAAGTGCCTATTCTTGCAGAAAAAAATATGCTCAATTTTCTTTTGGATAACAGATTCGGCGAGCTTAACGAAAAACAAAAAGAAGCCCTGTTATACCTTAAAAACTCCAACAAAGAGCTTGTCGAGCTTGTGGAAATTATACTGGAGACCTACAAGGTAAACGAAACCAAAATTGACCTGCACAAAGAAAGTGTTGATATAAACAGGCTGGCGGCAGAAACTGTTGAAGAAATGAAACCTATCTCTGACACTGACGCCATCAGCATAAATTACTGGAGCGAGTTTTTTGAAAAAGTACAGGTTGACGAATTTTATATTAAAAGAGTATTGAAAAACCTTATCCTAAACGCAATCTCATTTAGCAACCCTTCATCAAAAGTAGACGTTGCACTATGCAATGACGACAAAAAAATATATATAAAAATCACAAACTACGGAAAAAGTATAAAAAAAGAAGAAATAAAACACGTTTTTGACAAATACTATACAACCGCAAAAAAATTCCGCAAAGTAGGCACAGGCCTTGGCCTTTACCTTTCAAACAGAATAGTAAAAGCCCACAAAGGCAGAATTTTTATAGAATCTGCACCGGGCGAAAACGAATACACGACTTTTATTGTGGAGATAAAAAGATAATTATTGCTCCTGCCATTTTTTAGCAAGGTTTTGAGTTATTTCAAGCCCTGTTTTTGTAGTAGCCAGCCCCGCTTCCGAGCTTTCTTTAAGACGCGGTGACATCATTTCGCCAACCTGTTTCATCGCGTCCACAACCTCGTCTATCGGAATAACAGACCGAATATTTGCCATTGCAAGCTCTGCACCTGTCACTGCATAAATAGCAAGAAAGGCGTTTCTTTTTACACAAGGCACTTCAACAAGCCCTGCAACAGGGTCGCAGACAAGCCCCATAATGTTTTTTAAAGTAAGAGCAGCTGCACTCAAAATTTGCTCGTTTGTACCGTTGTACATTTCAACAAGCCCGGCTGCAGCCATTGCAGCAGCAACCCCGCATTCGCTCTGGCAGCCTGCAACTGCTCCGGCCAGAGCAAGTTTGTTTGCTACAATTTTGCCTATGAGCCCGGCTGTAATTAGTGCATTGATTTGCTCTTCTTCACCCGCGTTTATTGATTCTGCTATGGCAATAATAACTGCCGGCACAATCCCGCATGAACCTGCTGTAGGACAGGCAACGATTTTGCCCATTCTTAAATTCTGCTCTATAGTTGCCAGAGAATAGGTGAGCACTTTTTGATAGGTTTCAGAGAATAAAGAATGGCCGGATTTGTATCTCTCAAGCAATTTTGCACAGTCATCGCCGCACATTCCGCTCATGGACTTTTCTTTTGATTTTAGCCCTTTTTTTATAGCGTCTTTCATTGCGTCCAGAATGATTTTTACCTTGTCACGCACTTCTTCTGTAGAAATTTCCGAAGTGTCCGCTTCCAGCATTTCGCATATTTCGTATAATTTTTTATTTTTTTCTTGTGCCGAATTCAACACATCTTCAAAATTTTTCGACTTTATCATTTTTTCAACATTTCTATATTTCTAATCAAATAAACGCCTTCGATTTTTGCCAGCTCATCCGTGATATGGTCGGTAATATGCCCGTCCAGACAAATACCCATAGACGCCTCCTGACCTTTGGCGTTTCTATCGCAGTGCATGGAAGCTATATTAAGGTTCTGTCCCTGCAGCAATGCAGTAACTCTGTAAACCATGCCGGGCTTGTCCTTGTAAATAAGCACAAGCGTGTCATAATCACCGTTTATATTAAATTTGTATCCGTTTATTTTCGTAATGGCAACCTCGCCGGCACCAACAGAAATCCCGCTGATTTCCATTTTTTTTACAGTTTTGCCTTCCAGAATCACATCAACGGAATTAGGATGCCTGTTGTAATCTTCAAGGTATCCAAATTCATAATGAACATTGAGCTTTTTTGCAATGTCATAAGCCTTTTTTATACTGTCATTATCCACATCCATACCGAGTACACCGCCAAGCAGCCCCTTGTCTGTGCCGTGGCCTTTGCCTGTTTTAGCAAAAGAGTTGTAGAGTTTAAATTTTACCTTTTGCGGTATTTCGCCAAAGATTCTCCCCGCAAGAAGACCTATCCTGACAGCTCCGGCCGTGTGAGAACTCGATGGCCCTATTATAACCGGGCCTATTACATCAAAAAGAGTTTTTACTTTTTCCACAATTTCTCCAAACTATGATATTGACGGTTTGTTTGCCTGTCTTTGTTCGACCATGCGTTTTGCAAGTTCCGGTAAATCCATTTTATCAGTAAAAATTTCAATATAACACATTTTTGTTTTTTGTTTTTTTGCGGCAATATTCAAAACTTCGTCAAACTCTTTATCTGTCTTTGCGCGGGCCGTCCAGATATCACCGTCAAAAGCTTTTGCAAATTTTGCATAGTCCCATTGTGCAATGTCGTTAAAAGAAGCCATAGGGTCATTAGATAACAATCTTTCTATCGTATAGCCGTCATTATTTAGTATTATAAAAATCGGTTTTAAACCGTAACGCATTACAGAGCTTACCTCCTGTGCGCTAAGCTGGTGAGACCCCTCGCCTGTAAAAAGAATAACTCTTTTATCCGTATCTTTTAGCGCAACACTCGCGCCAAAGGCAGCAGCGGTTGCCCAGCCGATAGAACCCCACAAAACCTGAGAGTGAAACATAACCTCTTCCGGCTGTTTCATAAGAGCAAAACCGTATTTGACCATGCCTGTTTCAATAAAAATCACATCACCTTTTTTCAAAAATTCCTGAATACGCGGATAAATGTATTTTGAATCAAGCTTTGCACCACGCGCCACAGGGGCTTTTGTATATTCAAATACTTTTTTGGGCAATTCCGCGTTTTTTGCAGGAACAATTTTTGTCAGCCTTTTTAGCATATCTTTCATAAGAACGTTGTCATATCTTTTGTTTTCAATAACCGTATAATCTCCAAAAATCTGTATGTAATTTGAAGGAGTAAATTTCATATCAAAATTGAAGGTGTTAAAATCACTCATTATTGCACCTATTGATATTATGCAGTCGGAAGAATTAACATAATCATAAGTATTTTTATTACCGTGTCTTCCTGTGAAAGTCCCCAGATAGTTTTCATAATTCCAATTGACAAGCCCCTGCCCCATAATAAATGTTGTCACAGGATAACCGCTTGTTTTAATAAACTCTTTTGCTTCATATACACAGAGAAAACGCTCTATTAAAGAGTCCGCTATTATAACAGGCTTTTGGGCTTTTTTGAGTAGCTTTTCGGCATGGTTTAAAGCTGAATTTAAAATATTTTCATCGCTTTTTTTAATATTTATTTCAGGTTCATTTTCTATTTCAAAATCACAAATATCCATAGGAATTGCCAGATAAACAGGCTTTTTTTCATTAATAAAAACACTCAAACCCCTGTCAATTTCTTTTTTTGCATTGTTTTCGTCAAGAAAAGCGGTTGTGCATGTTACATTTGAAAACGCTCTTTCAAATGCACGATAATCAGGCTCTGAAAAATTGTGATGAAGTAATGTTTTATTTTTTATATCCTTGGTTTTTGGAACCCCCACAATCTTTATTACCGGTACAAATTCGGCAAAACTACCGGCAATAGCATTTATTGCAGACAACTCACCGACACCGTATGTTGTGACAAGAGCACCGTAGCCTTTTATTCTGGCGTATCCGTCTGCTGCATAACCTGCGTTAAGCTCATTGGTGCAGCCTATCCAATTTGTGTATTTATTTTTTTCAACAGCCTCTACTATATTAAAATTGTAATCTCCGGGAAGACCGAAAACATCAGTAATACCAAGTTTAACAAGCTCTTGCACTACGTAGTCGACTGTTTTGATTTTAGACATTTTTATATTCCTTTTGATAGTTTGTTTACACGTTTTTAATATAATACACAACCATAAAACACTCTCCATGCGCCGGTTAGAGAATATACTTATTTAAGAAAAATTTTTTATTTTTGATTTTATTTAAATTTCTTAATATAATGAAAAAGCATCTAATATTATTATGAGAGGAAATATGAATATGGAAGAAAACGCCTCCGGCACAAACAATGGATTGAGAAAGCTCTCAACAATCCAGCTGTTAAATTTTTGTCTGGGATTTTTTGGTTTGCAATTTGCGTGGCAAATGAGAATCATTCTCTCGGGCCCTGTTACAGAAGGTTTAGGCGCATCGCCTTTTATATTCGGTCTTATATGGCTGGCTGGCCCTGTTACAGGGATGGTTGTGCAACCGATTATAGGAGCGTTGAGCGATAACACAAATACAAAATTCGGAAGAAGAAGACCCTACCTTATGCTTGGTGCCATACTTGCAGCACTTGCTCTGTGGGCTTTTCCAAATTCTGAAACAATAGCACAATTAATAGCAAACAAACTGCATCTGCCTTTACCTGTTTTTGGCGGACTGTTAGTTGCAGCTGTTATGATCTGGGTTATTGACGCCTGTGTTAATGCAGCTCAAGGCCCTTACAGAGCTTTGATTCCTGACAATATTGTTCCTCAGCAGCATTCTATAGCAAACTCTTATTTGAGCTTTGCAATCGGTTTGGGGTCTGTTATTGCAGCAGGCACAGCTCCTTTTTTAAACTGGGCTTTTAATTATCAAATGTCTATTGAGGCTCAGTTTATTATGGCAGCGCTGGCATTTGCGCTGGGTATGACCTGGACCTGCATAACTTTTAAAGAAAAACCGGTACAAAATGAACAATCAGATGATTCTCAAAAAGATAAACGTACATTCATGGATGATTTTAAAACATTTTTGCAATCATCACCTGAAGTCTACAAAATTTGTTTAATGCAATTTTTTACCTGGATTGGTGTAATGTGTATGTTCATATTTTTTACACAGTTTGCAATACACACTGTCTACAACGTACCTGATTTAACAACAGTAAGCGATGCTGTCAGGGCTAATTATGATGATATTGTTGCTCAGGCAACAAACTTTTCTTCAATTTGCTTTGCTGTGCTAAACCTTGTATGTTTTCTTGTTTCCATACCTATCGGTGTTTTGTCGACAAAATACGGAAACAAAAAAGTACACGTAATTTCACTTTTGATTATGGCAGCAGCATATCTATTGATGACATTAACAGCCAATTCAAAAGCAATTATGGTGCTGATGGGCATAGCAGGTATCGGCTGGGCAAGCATTTTGGCTCTGCCTTTTGCTATGTTGTCAGAATACATTAAAAAAGGCTCCGAAGGTGCAGTGATGGGCATATTCAATATCTTTATTGCAGGCCCTCAAATACTTGTTTGCACGGTTGTTGCATGGTTTATTTCAAAATGTGTAATAAAATGTCCTGACAATTTTATAAATTATCACTGGGAATATTGTTTTTTAATCGGTGCTATAGTGCTGTTTTTATCGGTATTTATCACCAATATGATTAAAGAAAAAACCATGGAATAAAAATATAGAAATTTCCATGTAAAGAATTGTAAAGAAAAGGCTATATATTGAATATAGCCTTTTTATTTTGTTTTTATATAAATGTAAGTAAAAAAAAGTAAGTAAGCAAGGAGCAACGAAAAT